>BNJU01001134.1_pt1 | contig 232410 bp, 321 predicted proteins | sample 8539281 | NCBI WGS metagenome assembly BNJU01 (sample SAMD00202456, study PRJDB9452) | human saliva metagenome | isolation source: human saliva | place: Japan | reverse complement strand
GTCTGCATCTTGGGTGAAGTCGGCCGGGATGTAAACACCGCTAGCATGCGGAAACACCATCTCCAAAAGGTAGCAGCAGAAGTGAAAAAACTCTGAGTAAATCCTTAACGTTAGGAAATAAGGTTAATGAAGCAGAAGAAAAATACTGTAAAGAAGGTCAACCATCAAAATAAAATAAAGAGTAAAAGAAGCTGGTTAGATCGCTTAAACCTGTGGCTTGAAAAGCATTCAGGTATTGGTATGCTTTTGGATTTTATCATGTTTTTGGCAATGGGAGCGACCCTAGGTGTCTTTCTTTTTGACAATGATCTAATCCCAAGGACTTACCGTGATTTTAATTATCTATTTCCCTTATTTATGAATCTATATTTATTGCTGAATGGATTGTATTTTAATGTCTTTCGAGTGCAGAAAGAAGACCGAGCTTCCATTGAATTTTTCGCAACCGTCTTTTTGTACGTGAATGCAATTACCTCTGTTGTGCATATTGGGTTTGGGATCAAAGGACGACGTATGGGAGATTATATTCCAGCACTTTACACCTTGAATCTGAAATACATCTGGTTTCCTATCGTGATCTATGCGATCTTCTTTATTCTAGCGGCCTTGATCTTGTTTATAATAAAATTGAGGAAAAAGAAGAGAAAGCAGGAATGATTAAACTCATAAAAGTATTTCAAATTATTTATATTCTTTTACTGACTTTCATGCTAGCTAATTTTCTTTTAGGATTGTTTGGCTACGCATTTACGCCACTTCTTTGGAATGCTTGGTTGTATCTTGGGGCTGTGACGGCTTTTAGTCACAGCTGGTATCGCTTCTATCAAAAATATGCTCCAAATTGGAAGAATCTTGTTAGTTTTCTTTTGAGTCTCTTTGCTATGGTGATTCTAGTATTTTTCATTGAGTTATTCTTTACCTTTGATGGCCATGGTCCGGTAACGATTCACTCGGAATATTCGTTAAAAGAGGAGACCATTATCTTTGATAGAGGCTTTCTTTTGGATATTTTTGATGAATACTATGAGCTGGTAAATCCCTTTGTGATGAAGAAAGAAGTAAAGAAAAAAGTTTATTTTGATTGATGTATTACATCATAGAAAGGAAATATATGTCACGTACAACGCCTACTATACTGTGCAATCTTTGCATGGTCGAAGATCTTGAAAATGGGAAAGTAGTCCTCCAATACCGCTCACCTGAAAAGACTCACTGGTCTGGCTATGCCTTTCCTGGAGGCCATATCGAGGAAGGAGAAAGTCTTGCAGAATCCGTCATTCGTGAAGTTTACGAAGAAACAGGACTTACAATTACAAATCCAAAACTCGTCGCAGTCAAAGACTGGCCACTAGACGATGGAGGCCGCTATATTGTCTTTTGCTACAAGGCAACAAAATTCTCAGGCCAGCTCAGATCATCTGAAGAAGGAGAAGTTTCTTGGGTTGAGAAAGATCAATTAGAAAAGTTGGACTTGTCCTACGATATGCTTCCTCTGCTTGAAGTGATGGAAGACCCAGATTTGTCCGAGTACTATTATCGTAAACGGACAGATGACGGCTGGGAAAAATTAAGATTTTAAGCAAAGGGCTAGAGGTATCTAGCTTTTTCTGCTTCTAAGGAATTGCCGCTTTGCTTGTATCTACTCCTTAATTGTAGTATGATAGAGGAGTTGAAAAGATGCTAGAAAAGGTGGCAAGTATATGAAAGATTTTCACTTTGATGCAATTGCTGCATTTGAAAATTACGAAATCGAAAAGATGAGAGATGGCCATGTAGTGGTGACAACCAAGGTCGTGGAATCCTCGCTCAATTATTATGGAAATGCGCACGGAGGCTATCTCTTTACCTTGTGTGACCAAGTCAGTGGTTTGGTCGTGGTTTCTCAAGGGGTCGATGGAGTGACCTTGCAATCCTCGATCAATTACTTGAAAGCAGGGCGTCTGGGGGATGTCCTTACGATCCATGGCGAATGCGTCCACAGTGGACGGACGACTAGAGTTGTGGATGTCGATATTACCAATCAAGACGGGGCCAATGTCTGCAAGGCAACCTTTACTATGTTTGTTACGGGAGTGAGAGATGAATCCGCACAAGTACGCATTTAAAAACTATATTTTTGATTTTTATGGAACCTTAGTCGACATCGAAACCGATGAGTCAAATCCACTCTTATGGGATACCATGGCCCAGATCTACCAATCCTACGGGGCTAACTACACAGGAGAAGATTTGCGCCTGCGCTATAAAGAGTTGGTGCAGCAAGCTGAGCAAAGTATCGCTAAGGAAAAACACGTTGCCTATCCTGAGATTGATCTGACGGTTATTTTTGTGCAATTGTATTTAGAAAGTCATCTAAGCGGGAACAGTGTTGCCCACCTCAAAGAGTGGGTCGTTTGATTGCGCGGACTTTCCGTGTCCTTTCTCGCAAACGGTTGGAGCTATATCCTTACACGAAAGAAGTATTAGAGGATATGAAAGCTGCAGGTTGCCGGATCTTTCTCTTATCCAATGCCCAAGCAGATTTTACCAATCCGGAGATTGATTTGGTTGGTTTGAGAGAACTTTTCCATGCCATTTACTTGTCATCTGATGCAGGTATTCGTAAACCTCAGCCTGAGTTTCTCTTGGAAGTGATGAAAGAACACCAGTTGAACCCTGAGAAAACGATCATGGTGGGGAATGACTTTACGACGGATGTCGCTGTTGCCCAAAGTATCGGGATGGAGAGTATCTTGATCAATACCTTCCCCTACTCTGATGCTGAACTGCGTGAGCAGAATCAAGCAGGCGTTCGCGTGATTCGAGATATTCAAGAATTGCAGGAAGATTGAAAAATATCATCCATGTAGGGAGGCCAAGTCGCCTCTTTTTTTCATGAAAATGCTACAGTCGAGCAGGATTTGTCAAATTTTCGCTTTCATGGTATACTATGAAAGTTAATTTGAATAAGGAGATAAAAATGAATAACTTACCAAACTGTCCAAAATGTAACTCTGAATACGTCTATGAAGATGGAGCGCTCTTGGTGTGCCCAGAGTGTGCGTATGAATGGAACCCAGCTGAAATCGAAGAAGAAGAGGGTGTCGTAGCGATTGATGCCAACGGAAACAAATTGGCTGATGGCGATACAGTGACCTTGATCAAAGATTTGAAAGTGAAGGGTGCACCGAAAGATTTGAAACAAGGTACGCGCGTGAAAAATATCCGTATCGTGGAAGGAGACCACAACATCGATTGTAAGATTGATGGCTTTGGTGCAATGAAACTCAAATCAGAATTTGTGAAGAAGATCTAAAGAAAAGAAGAAGGGCCTAGCCCCTTTTCTTTCAGGAGAATACTATGAAATTCAAATTATTATTTAGCTATCGTTTTCTATTGTTTATCTTAAGTGTTATTGGAGTTTATCTGCAACTCACCAAGCATGGTGGCTTTGGCATGATGCTCTATTACACCATTTTATCTAACATGTTGGTCATGTTCTTTATGGGAGACATGGTTTGGCGCATGGTTCGAGGTCGTTCGACCCAGACTCAGGGCTACCTTCGTATGAAAGGCGCAGTTACCATGTCCATTATGATCACCTGTGTCATCTACCACTTTATGTTGGCGCCTCTGGCGACTCCTGAGAAGTTTTATCGTTTGGAAAACTTCCTCTGTCATTACATCGTTCCTTTGATGTTCTTCTTTGATACTCTAGTGATTGATAAAGCCAAGCAATACCGAAAGCTCGATCCCTTCTTTTGGACCTTGATTCCACTGGCTTACATGCTCTTTGCCCTTCTCAATGGATTGGTCTTGAAGTGGCCAATTCCAGGTGCAAAAGATAGTCCCTTTGCCTATTTCTTTATCAATGTTAATAAATACGGCTGGGCTTTTGTGGGCAAATGGGTGGTGATCATCTTTATCGCTTACCTCTTAGCTGGCTATGTGCTCTATGGGATTAAAAATATCAAGCGGAAATCGGCTGTTTCTTAGTAAAAGCCGAACATTATTCAGACGAAAAGTCATGTTTTTAAATTTTTTTGAAAAATGTTGAGTTTTTTCTTGCATGTCGTTTGAAACTGTGATATAGTTATCTCAATTAAATAAATCCTTTAATCCTGTCCCGTGAGGCAGGCAAGGAGACTGTGAAAAACAATGGCTAGGACCATAGGGCGAGACTCTATCCTCTTAGACCATTCATTTGCTGAACCTCCTTGAAAAAGGAGGTTTTTCTTTTACAACTAAGGAGGACTGAATGAAAACCAAAGAAGTCGTTGATGATTTGACGATGAAACGGGCCATTACCCGGATCACCTACGAAATCATTGAACGAAACAAAGATTTGAGCCAGATTGTGCTGGTGGGGATCAAGACGCGTGGTGTTTACATCGCTCGCCGGATCCAAGAACGCCTCTCTCAGCTGGAACAAATCGATGTCCCTGTAGCAGAACTAGATACCAAGCCTTTCCGAGATGACATGAAGGCGACTGAGGATACAACGGTCTTACCAGTTGATATCGCTCATAGAGAAGTCATTTTGATCGATGATGTCCTCTATACAGGTCGCACGATACGCGCTGCCATTGACAATCTGGTCAGTCACGGTCGTCCTGCTCGAGTGAGTCTTGCGGTTCTAGTCGACCGTGGGCATCGGGAGTTGCCGATTCGTCCGGACTTTGTTGGGAAAAATATCCCGACAAGTAAGTCAGAGGAAATCATTGTCGAGATGGTGGAGCTAGACGGTCAAGACCGCGTCCTCATCAAAGAAGCTTAAACAAATTATAAACTATTTGCATTCACATTATAAAAGGAGAATCAACATGTCTGAAAATCAAATCGCTCTTAAAAACCTTGTCTCAATGGAAACTCTTACCAATGAAGAAGTAATGGCATTGATCAAACGTGGGATTGAGTTCAAAAACGGAGCTAAAGCATCCTACGAAGACCAACACATCATCTCAAACCTTTTCTTTGAACCTTCAACTCGTACCCACAAAGCCTTTGAAGTGGCAGAGTTGAAATTGGGATGTGATCTCCTTGACTTTGATGTGAAGACAAGTTCTGTGAACAAAGGGGAAACACTTTACGATACCATCTTGACCATGTCAGCTCTTGGAGTAGATGTCTGTGTCATCCGTCACCCTGAAGTGGACTACTACAAAGAATTGGTTGAAAGCCCAACGATCACAGCCTCTATCGTCAATGGTGGGGACGGTTCAGGTCAACACCCAAGTCAAAGCTTGCTTGATTTGATGACCATTTACCAAGAATTCGGTCACTTTGATGGCTTGAAAGTTTGTATCGCTGGGGACTTGGATCATTCACGTGTGGCAAATCAAATATGCAAATCTTGAAACGTTTGGGAGCAACCCTTTACTTTGCAGGTCCAGACGAATGGAGAAGTGCGGAATTTGAAGACTATGGAAGTTTCGTCACTATCGATGAAGTCATTGAAGAAGTAGATGTGATGATGTTCTTGCGTGTGCAACACGAACGTCATGATTACGAATCACTCTTCTCTAAAGAAAACTACCACCGTCTTCATGGCTTGACTCAAGAACGTTATGACCGTATGAAAGATACAGCGATCCTGATGCACCCAGCACCAGTCAACCGTGACGTTGAAATTGCGGACCACTTGGTAGAAGCTCCTAAATCACGTATCGTAGAACAAATGACCAACGGTGTCTTTGTCCGTATGGCCATCATTGAAGCCGTCCTTAAAGGTCGCGGTGCAAAATAAGATAACTGACAATTCATTGAAAGGAAAGGAAGAGGACAGAGTAGAGAGCTACATGGAATCTGACTTTCTTTTTTTTGAGGAACTATGATAAAATTGGACTAGTGTAAAAGAAGGGAGGGATTCGATGAAACGATTATTGGTCCTAGAGGATGGGACTGTATTTGAAGGGGAAGCCTTTGGTGCAGACCTATATGTGACTGGTGAATTGGTCTTTACGACAGCCATGACAGGCTATCAAGAATTGATCACGGATCAGGCTTTTAGTGGCCAGATACTCTCTTTTACCTTTCCAGTTATTGGCGCAACAGGGATCAATCGGGACGATTCTGAATCGATTACGCCCACCTGTTTGGCAGTAGTCGTTCAGCATCTAGTGGAGATGCCAAGCAATTGGCGGCAACAGATGACCTTGGATGAATTCTTGAAGCGAAAAAAAATCCCTGGTATTGTAGGGATTGATACGAGACAGGTGGCAAAAATTGTCCGCAAGTATGGACGGATGAAGGCGACTGTCATTAACAAGGGGGATTCGATCGACCATATCCTGGATCAGTTGCGGGCGACAGTGCTTCCCAAAGACCAAGTGCGTCAAGTCTCGACAAAAACAGCCTATGCTGTACCAGGTTTTGGTAAGAGTATTGCCTTGATTGATCTAGGGGTCAAGCACTCTGTCCTACGCCAGCTAAGTCAAAGGGACTGTAATGTCACGGTCTATCCCTATGATATCTCTTATGATGAACTGATGGAACAGCAGCCCGATGGCGTTATTTTATCCAGTGGGCCTGGGGATCCCCATCAGGTGAAAAAGCTTTGCCGCTTGATCAAAAAGCTCAATGGTCAGATTCCGATCTGGGGCATGGGCTTGGGAGCTCAGCTGCTGGCTCAAGCTTACGGGGCTGAACTAGCTCCCATGGAAGTTGGGCATTTCGGTTTAAATATTCCTGTGCGTGAAATTGCGACAGGAAAAATCGAGATAACGAGTCAAAATCACTTGTATAGTATCGCACGCGATAGCCTACCCCATGATTTATTGGTCACGCATGAAAACGTCAATGACCATAGTATAGAAGCTTTTCGCCATCGTTACCAACCGATTTTAGGGGTTCAATTCCAAGTGGATGCTAGTCCAGGGACAAGGGAAAATCTCTATTTTTACGATGAATTTTTAGAGTTGATTGATGCCAAAATTCACGAAAGTAGAAGGGAGAAGGAATGATGAAACAAAACCAGAAATTGCTTCTCCTATGTGGAGATTCTTATCAGGATATTAGCCTCTTGGCTGCGGTAAATGAAGCACAAAAACTTAATGTCAAGGACGGGAATGCTCTTGTCCTTTATCTGGGTGAAGAAAATGCTATCACACAGGAAGCTGGAGAACAGGTTGTAGTCAGCAAGCTTAAGCTGGATGCTCTTAGGACGATTCTTCTTTCTTATACTGGATCTCGCTTGCTCCTAACCTTTGCGGATAAACAGATTTTGAATCTCTTGTTTCGTTTGGAAGAAACTGGATTTTTCAAAGACGCATCGATTAGGATTATCGGACCGAACCTCCAACGCTACCGGACCTTTATCAGCAGGCGGATCAACGACGCCTCTTTCAAGAGCTGGGCTATCAGGTACCCGCTTCCGCACTGGTTGGCTCGGTTCGCGAAGCCATCGAGTTTTCTGAAGGCATTCAATTTCCCATTATGATCTGGCCGGTAGCGAGTAAACAAGGGCAGGGGCGTAAGATTGCTCATAACCTGGATGACCTGTGCGAAGCAGTAGAAACAGGACTTTCAGTCTCTCCAAGTCAGCAGTGTTTGCTAGAGTTTTCGACCTATGGCTTTAAGGAATTGGATTTTGTCGTCATGCGGGATCGCGAAGACAATCACTACCTGGCGGCCTCTATTGAAAGCATTGATCCTGTCGGGATCCACTCTAGTGACTCTTATCAATTCATGCCAGCTGTCACCCTGACTGACCGGGAGTTTCAAAATCTTCGTGAAGCAGCGATCCACGTCAGTCGCTATTTGAAGCTGACAGGAGCCATTTCGATCAAGTTTGCTCTTGATCCGACGAGCTATGCTTTTTATATCCTAGAAGTTAATCCATTTGCTTCAGACAGTATCTCGATGGCCTCTATGGGCTTGGGCTATTCCTTGTTTGAGCAAGGAGTTCAGCTACAATTAGGGGCGCTCTCTCGAGCATTTGCCTCACCCCTTATTAAAGGATCTAAAGGCTGTTTACGAACCGAGTTTGGACTATATATTCTTTAAGATTCCGATTTTTTCTGATGCAGCTAAAAATGCCCGCCTCAATACCCAAATTCACTCTTATGGGGCAGTTTATGGATTTGGGAAGAGAATCGATGAAGCTTATCAACAAGCCCTAGAAACCATTAAAGATAAGAACTTGCTGACCATCCTTCCTGAGGAAATGAGCGATGATGAATTAATCCAGAAAATAGCTCGTCATATGCCGCATCGGCTCTTCTATATTTTAGAGGCTTTGAAACGTGGTTTTGAGTTTGAGGAACTCTTGGATTTAAGTAAATTAGCACCGATTTATTTGCAGGTTCTAGCCAACCTTGTAGAAATGGAAAAAGTAGCAGAAGCTGAAATCAAACCAGCCTTTCTTCCAGTTGAACCATCAGCTGGTTTATATGAGGTCAAAGAGGGAGCAGCCTATTATCTGACCCAAAATGGAACCAATGAATCGTTAGGTTTGGACGCTGCTTGTGTCTTGGTGGATGATCTAGAAATCTGTGATGAGCGTTTTTACCAAAAGGTGAGAAAGCAGGTGAAAGAGCTGAAAGAAAAAGGACAACAGGTGATCTTACTCACGAATCGTCCTTTTACAGAATCTTTGGCAGATAAAGTCTATTATCTTCCTATTAATGAGACAAGCCTTCACCTGATTCAGACCATTGATCAGTTCAAAGATTTGATCTATCTTTCTAACATAAAATAAAGAGAGTGGGACAGAAATCGGTAATTCGTTAGAATTCGATTTCGTCGTCCCACTTCCAGCACTGAGTTTGAGTAGGGCTGCAAAAGCTGATGAAATCAGCGTAGTAGAGCCCACTCAACCACTGCGTCTTGCTCGACAATCTCAATGATATTTGAGAGGCTAGGGACTGTTTGTCCCAGCCTCTTTTTGTTTCTTATTTTTTGGTCACAATACCGATAATGGTATCAACTGCACGTTCCATGGTTTGAAGGCTAACGTATTCAAAGCGACCATGCATATTTTCTCCACCGGCAAAGATATTTGGTGTTGGAATCCCCATAAAGGAAATTTTAGATCCATCTGTACCACCTCGGATCGGTTCAATGATTGGAGTGATTCCAAGATCTTCCATGACTTCCTTAGCAAGGGTAATCGGTGTCATATCTTTTTCAATCACTTGCTTCATGTTGTAATACTGATCTTTGAGGGTGAGGAGAACGCGTTCGCTACCGAGTTCCGCATTCATCTGATCGGCAATAGATTTCATGAGGTCTTTGCGTTTCTCAAAGCTTTCAGTTTCAAAGTCCCGAATGATGTAGCTGGCACTTGCTTCCTCGACAGTTCCATCGATGTTCATCAAGTGGTAAAAGCCTTCATATCCTTCGGTTAATTCTGGACGTGCTCCTTCAGGGAGTTTGTTATGGAAATCAATGGCCAATTGAAGAGCGTTGATCATTTGACCTTTGGCTGTACCTGGGTGGACATTGCGTCCTTTGAAGGTGATTTCAGCTCCAGCTGCTGAGAAGGTTTCGTATTGAAGCTCTCCAAGAGGACCACCATCGACAGTATAGGCAAAGTCTACGTCAAAATCCTCTGCATCAAATTGATCTGCCCCGACTCCGATTTCTTCATCTGGACCAAAGCCGACACGGATTTCTCCGTGTTTGATTTCAGGATGAGCTGTCAGGTATTCAATAGCTGTCATGATTTCAGCGATACCTGACTTATCGTCTGCACCCAGAAGAGTAGTACCATCCGTCGTGATCAAGGTTTGTCCCTTGTAGTTGTTCAAATGAGCAAAATCAGCTGGATCGAGTGTGAAACCAGAGTCACCAAGGGTAATGACACCCCCATCATAATTCTCAACAATTTGTGGATTGACATTTTCGGCATTGAAGTCAGCTGTATCCATGTGAGAGATAAATCCAATCTTGCGTGTAAAGCTTGGATCATTAGCTGGAAGTGTTCCAATAGCATAGCCGTTTGGTAAATAGTAGACGTTTTGAAGACCCACGCGTTTCATCTCAGGAATCAAGACGTTTGTTGCAAAATCAACTTGTGATTGGGTACTTGGAGTGGTTGTAGAATTTTCGTCTGAACGTGTGTTAACCTTTACATAGGTAATAAAACGGTCCAACAAATTTTGGTATTTCATGATCATTCTCCTTTTTCAGATTCAATTAATTTGTGAATAGCATGGGCCACGCCATCCTCATCATTGGTCAGAGTGATGAAGTCTGCGATTTTGGACAGCAGCATTGCCATATTTACGACGCTGTAACCAGCAAAAACGTAGCATTTTTGGTCATTATTGGTATCTCCAAGAGCCATGACCTGGGTCTCTCCGGTAGCCTAACGTTTGACTTAATGCCTAAAGAGCAGAAGCTTGTTTCGCGCCTTTGGAAGGATTTCCCAAACAAGATATCAGAACGCACAGTGTTAAAATCATTCCAATGCAGCCTCGTGCTGAGCTTAAGGCATCAATAGCATGATCTCCTCATATACATGGCTTGAAAAATAGGAAGGATATTGGGCAGATCTCTTCGAGACAGGTGTTGGTTTACTTCATTACCGTCGCCCGCATCCATCGTGACAAGTTCACTGGCTTCAGGTGCGACCACTAAGTAGTGATCCAGTCAAATAAGGTTAGCTGGAACGTCCGTATCTTCCGTCAAAACTAACTATGGCATGTCCCGGCTCAATTCTTCTCATGAAATGATTTCCCCAATTCTTAGTCGACAAGTTGTACACCTGTTATTGATAATCATAGTAGTTACCATCAGGTAGTCCAATCTCTTCAAAGATAGGCTGCACACCGCTAAGGGGCGCCCCGTACAGATCACAATATCATAGGCGGCTTCTGTTGGGCCCGTGAAGAGCTTCATTGCTCTTTAGATAGAGTCTATCTCATGCAAAGAGTTCCGTCCAAATCAATCGCAATTAATTTGATCATTTGATTTCTCCAAATCAAGAGGAACAGTTTTATCAATCACTTCTTCCAATCACCCCAGGTTCCTCATCTAGAGAATGATTTGATCACTATACTTTATTGAGGGAAACGAGCTGAATAATTGGCCTCACGAAAGACACGCTTGATCAAAGTTTGCCCATCAAAATCAATGGCATAAATAGCTCCCATTGATCGTAATAGGTTTGCTTGATTAAGACAACAGCCCTTTTTCGGTATTTAGGCTCAAGGAATCCGTATGAACCAAAAGCCAAATCAAGGAATCTTGACCGTAAACCAGACGATATCAGCTTGCTTTGATTTTGGTAAGCCATAAAGAATCATAGACAGAATACGAGTGGTATTTTTCAATTTTCTGTCTTTCTTTTGATGGGGTCAAGAGACTCTTCCAAGAAAGGCGATTTTCTTTGATTTTCCATCGAGCTGTTTATACAATCGTTCAATCTCTAACCAATGACCATAAAATCATTAGCAATCGAGGTCAATTTCAGCAACTGCTACCTGGAAAAGGCTGCAATCTTTCTCAAATTCTTTGGGAACGGAAGACAGTTCTTTACATATCCAGTCAGGGTACTTGCAGGACTTGTAATACGAGATAATTCGATCTGTTTTTTCTCCTTGTTCTTTCAGTAATTTCAATCTTTTCCGATATAATCCGTAATGCCCTTGTCTTGAGGGCTTGCCTAATGACCCCTAGCCAACGTACTCACCTCCTTGTATTTACCCTTACTATTATAATGAATTAAACTGAAAAGTAAATAGAAACCCTGAAATGTGAAAAAGATGAATTTGATCTAAATCGGATTTTCTTTTTAAATTTTATTTTGGTTTTACTTTTTGAGGAAAAGCACCAAGATAAAAGCAAAGAGTTCATGGAGGTGGAGGTAATGATTCGTACTGTCAAGCCGAGATGCAAGTCAAAATTAGAGATTTATGTCATCAAGCATTGCATGATTCGATCCCTTGAAAAAGTGGCAGCTCAGATTGATGGGAAGTTTAACTGTACAGATTCGGTCATTTTGCTTGTTTATGAAGAGAGACCAACCGGAAATATTCTGTTGCGGAAGGAAGTCTGCGAAAGTTTCTCTAGTGATGCTGGTTTAAATATTTTGGGTCTTGCGGTTTTTCCATTCTTATGCGATCGTGGGATCGGTCGCCAACGATGGAGCGAGTTGAAGAACTTGCCAAAAAGCAAGCATTATGCTTTTATCCGTTTAAATTCTGCCTCTCATCGAAAAGAAGCTCATGTCTTTTACGAACGGATTGGATATGAGGGGAATAAAACGCAGAAGCGATTTTTGAAAATAATGAATTAAGATAGGCAAAGGCCTATCTTTTTTGTTATAATGAAAAGTACGATTAAATTTACTAGGAAGATGATTATGCCAAATTTTGAAGAATTAAAAAAACGACAAGAGAAGATTCGGAACTTCTCGATCATCGCCCATATTGACCATGGAAAGTCAACCTTGGCCGATCGAATTTTAGAAAAAACCGAAACCGTGTCTAGTCGGGAGATGCAAGCCCAACTTTTGGACAGCATGGACCTGGAACGGGAGCGTGGGATTACCATCAAGCTTAATGCCATCGAGTTGAACTACACGGCTAAAGATGGGGAAACCTATATCTTCCACTTGATTGACACACCAGGACACGTGGACTTTACCTATGAGGTTTCGCGGTCGCTTGCTGCCTGTGAGGGAGCCATTCTCGTAGTGGATGCCGCTCAAGGGATTGAAGCCCAGACTCTAGCCAACGTTTACCTGGCGCTGGACAATGATTTAGAAATCCTGCCAGTTATCAATAAAATCGATTTGCCAGCTGCAGATCCAGAACGTGTGCGCACAGAAGTAGAAGATGTCATCGGGTTGGATGCTAGTGAAGCTGTCCTAGCCTCTGCCAAAGCTGGTATTGGGATTGAAGAGATTTTGGAGCAGATCGTTGAGAAAGTTCCAGCACCGACTGGGGATGTTGAAGCCCCTCTTCAAGCCTTGATCTTTGACTCTGTTTATGATGCCTATCGTGGGGTAATTCTTCAGGTCCGTGTGGTCAATGGAATGGTTAAACCAGGCGATAAGATCCAGCTCATGAGCAATGGCAAGACCTTTGATGTCACAGAAGTTGGGATCTTTACTCCTAAAGCAGTCGGCCGTGATTTCCTTGCGACGGGAGATGTTGGCTATATTGCTGCCTCTATCAAGACCGTTGCGGATACCCGTGTCGGGGATACGGTAACCCTAGCGACCAATCCAGCAAGTGAGCCACTACATGGATACAAGCAGATGAACCCGATGGTCTTTGCTGGTCTTTACCCGATTGAATCTAACAAATACAATGATCTTCGGGAAGCTTTGGAAAAATTGCAATTGAATGACGCCAGTCTTCAATTTGAACCGGAGACTTCTCAAGCCCTCGGTTTTGGTTTCCGTTGTGGTTTCTTTGGGTCTCCTTCATATGGACGTTATCCAAGAGCGCTTGGAGCGTGAGTTCAACATTGACTTGATCATGACAGCGCCGTCTGTTATCTACAAGGTCAATTTGACAGATGGCGAAGCACTAGATGTGTCTAACCCATCTGAGTTCCCAGATCCAACCAAGATCGCTTCGATCGAAGAACCGTATGTCAAAGCCCAAATCATGGTGCCACAAGAGTTTGTCGGGGCTGTCATGGAATTGGCCCAACGCAAACGCGGGGATTTTGTGACTATGGACTACATCGATGAAAATCGGGTGAATGTCATCTATCAAATCCCACTAGCGGAAATTGTCTTTGATTTCTTTGATAAATTGAAATCTTCTACTCGTGGCTATGCGAGCTTTGACTATGAGTTGTCTGAATACCGTCCTTCTAAATTGGTCAAAATGGATATCCTTCTCAATGGCGATACCGTCGATGCCCTCAGCTTTATCGTTCACAAGGATTTTGCCTATGAACGTGGTAAGTTGATCGTTGAGAAGCTCAAGAAGATTATCCCTCGTCAACAGTTTGAAGTGCCTATCCAAGCAGCCATCGGTCATAAGATCGTGGCCCGTACAGATATCAAGGCCCTTCGTAAGAACGTCTTGGCCAAGTGTTATGGTGGGGACGTCTCACGGAAACGCAAGCTTCTTGAAAAACAAAAAGCTGGTAAGAAACGGATGAAAGCGATTGGATCTGTAGAAGTACCACAGGAAGCCTTCTTATCTGTCTTGTCAATGGATGAAGAATAACATTTAAAGTGCCTCAAAAGGGCACTTTTGTTTTAGCTTTGAAAGAAATAAACTAAATTAGAAAGGTTGGATCAGATGTGACACTTATCCTATTTTAAAATACCCACTTTCATGGTAGACTAGAGGAAAGAAAACGTTCTCAAGGAGGTTGAGCATGAAACACAAATTATGGGTCACATCACTGACGATTCTTTCTACCTGCACATTAATGGCTTGTAGTCACACCACTCAAAAGGACACAGCAACTTCCTCTACAAAAGAAAGTAGCAGTAAAGTCGAAAAGCAAACAAGCAGCTCTTCGTCAAAGGATACTTCTTCTACAAAGAAAAACACTTCCAGTCAAGAAACCAAGCGGATTGGAAATGCAGATTATGGATACATCGATATTCCAAGTAAATGGTTCAAGTTCACGGATATCGATGGGACAGAAGCTGTCCAGTATACGGATGGGAGTGGCTATAATATTGTCACATTGAACAGCTTTACTAAAGAAAAGGCCAAAGTTCCTGCGGATATCGAGTTTAATGCTGAATTTCTAGCCAAGAAACTGGCCGTAATGTGGCAAGATAACCAGGATGTTGATAAGATGACGGGAGCGCGGACTAAAGTCGCAGGTCTGGACGCCTACCAGCTTCAAATTGTCATGAAATCTGGTCAATACCTGATTACCTGGATCTTCCAGAAGGGTGAAAAAGTTTATACCATTTCTTTTGAAGGGGATGCAGAAACCTTGAAAACCTTTATCCCCTACATTGAAGACACTTGGAGTCTAGATGGAACAGGCGCTGTGACGGATTGATGAAGAGAGGCTAGAATCATTTCTAGTCTCTTTATGCTATAGAAATCGCACTTTCAAATCCTAGAAAAATCATGGTAGACTAGAGGAAAGTAAATACATCATTGAGGAGAGAATATGAAAAAAATAAGTTCCTACTCGCGTCTGTTACGTTTTTGTCTGTTGTTAGTCTTTCTGCTTGTACTAGTCCAAAGAAAGAGTATAGTAAATCATCGGTAGCATCTAGTTCCACGAATGTGGTGAAAGAGACAACAAATTCAAGTAGTAATGTAGAGAAAAAAATTCCAGATAGTGATAAGGGAATGTGAAAACGAAACGAATTGGTTCGGCAGATTATGGCTATGTCAATATCCCGAGTGACTGGAAAAAAAGAATGACAATCTCCAAGTTGGGAGATAACATTCAGTACACAGATAAAAAAACGCCTTCAATATTATTGTTTTTAAATGCTGCCACTAGAGAAAAAAAGCACATGTCGCCGAAGGAGTGGAATTTAATGCAGAGCTAATAGCTCAAAGATTGGAGAGTAAGTGGAATGATTATAAAATTGTTGAGAAAATGACAAAATCTACGACGACTGTTGGGGGAAAATGAATCGCTTAAAATACATATATTTTCTCAAGTCAGGCATGCAGGTTGCTGGTTGGGTATTCCAAAAAGATGATAAGGTTTATTTGATTGTTGTTGAAGGATTTGAGAAAACAATAACTCAATTTACTCCTTATGTCGAAAGACACTTGGAGCCTAGATGGAACAGGTGCTGTGACCGATTAATCAAGTGAGATAGATCGCAGGATCTATCTTTTTTTCACGTTCTTTGTGGTATAATGCTTCTATTGTTTAGAAGAGGAAATTGAGGATGACACAGGAAATTGATATTGAAAAAAATACCATCAGTTAGCGCTCCAAAAGCAAAAAGGAGCACCGCAAGGTATTGGCGAATCTCAAGAAGAAACCACCTAAGAATTTAGATAAAACTAGCGCAAGAAATCCTCGATGAAGTTTTTCCAAGAAATCGATTGTACCGCTTGTGCCAATTGCTGCAAGACCTTAGGGCCCTGATTTTAAGGAAGCGGATATCACGCGCATCGCCAAAGTATTTCAAGATGAAAGCTTCCTGCCTTTGAGGCAGAATTTCTTCAGGTTGATGAAGATGGGGACAAGGTCTTTTAAATCCATGCCTTGCCCTTTTCTTGGGCGGAGATAATCTCTGTTCGATTTATGATGTTCGGCCTAAAAGCTTGTCGGGAGTTCCCTCACACAGATCGCAAGAAGATTTATCAGATCAACCATCTGACCATCAAGAATACCCTCACTTGCCCAGCAGCTTATTTATTTGTAGAAAAAAATTGAAGGATCGTTTGTAATGGCATATAGATTTTTACTTTTTGATTTGGACCATACTTTGTTGGACTTTGAATCTGCTGAAGAAACAGCCTTGACGCAGATGTTAGAAGACATGAATTTTCCAGATGTACAGGCCTTTAAGGATTACTACAAACCCATGAACCAAGGGCTCTGGAAGGATTTGGAGCAAAAGAAATTAACCAAGCAAGAGCTCGTGGATAGTCGGTTTGCGATTGGGTTTGCCCACTTTGGGATCACGGTTGATGGGGCTGAGATGGCTCTTCGCTACCAAGATTACATCAGTCTTCAGGGGCAGTCTTTCCCCGGTGCGGAGGACTTACTGGCTCGACTTGAAAAAGCGGGTTACCAGCTCTATGGTGCAACGAACGGAGTGACTGCCATTCAAGAAGGACGCTTAGCTCATTCTACAATTGCATCTTATTTCAAAGAGGTCTTTATCTCTGAGCAGCTTCATACTCAGAAACCAGAACCTGCATTTTTTGACAAGGTCGGCCAACTGATTTCAGGTTTTAGCAAGGAAGAGACCCTCATGATCGGAGATTCCTTGACGGCGGATATCGCAGGAGGAAATGCTGCGGGGATCGATACCGTCTGGTATAACCCTGATCGTAAGGAAAATACCAGCCAGGTAGTGCCGACTTATACCGTTAGCAACTATCAAGAAATCGCCGATTTACTGATAAAATAAAAAATTTTAAATACTGTCAAGTTTTTTTCTTGACAGGTCTATAAAAATGTGTTATAATAGATCATGTGCTAAATAGCTTGTCTATTTCACCGAAAAATTAAAAAATATAGAAAAGAGACTTATAAAAAAATGGCAGTTAAAAATTCGTTTGACTCGTATGGGTTCTAAGAAAAAAACCTTACTACCGTATCAACGTAGCAGATTCACGTTCACCACGTGATGGACGTTTCATCGAAACAGTTGGAACTTACAATCCACTTGTTGAAGAAAAACTAAGTAACTTTGAAAGAAGATCGCGTTCTTGCATGGTTGGCTGATGGAGCTCAACCTTCAGATACAGTTCGCAACATCCTTTCAAAAGCTGGTGTGATGAAGAAATTCCACGATTCTAAATTCTCAAAATAATTTTTTAAGTAGGTTGATGTATGGATACGATTGAAAATCTCATTATTGCAATTGTGAAACCCTTGATTTCACAAACGGATGCTTTAACCATCAAGATCGAAGATACTCCTGAATTCTTGGAGTACCATCTTGACCTTGATCCTAGCGATGTTGGTCGTGTAATCGGTCGAAAAGGTCGCACCATTTCTGCGATAAGAACGATTGTCTACTCTGTCCCAACTGAAGATAAAAAAGTAAGAATCGTTATTGACGAAAAATAAAAAGGCGGGATTTTGTCCCGTTTTTTTGTTGAAGGAGAAGGAATGAAAGAAGTGACCATTCGGCAATTACAAGCCTATTTACAAGAACATTACCAGAATACTCGAACAGAAGAAGGTTTATTTATCAAACTGGTTGAAGAGGTTGGGGAAGTAGCTGAGGTGTTAAATGGACGTTCTGGACGTAAAGCAGGTGTTCAGGATTCGAATGAGGAATTAGCCAAAGAGCTCGCTGATATCATTCACTACACGGTTGCCATCGCTGCTATCAATGAGATCGACCTTACTAAAACCATCTTTGAAAAAGATAAAACAGCAGCAGTAAAATACCAGCACGAGCGGGATTTGGAGCAGTTTCTAGCAGATAAGTCCATTTGAGAAAATCCCTTGAACGTGATAGAATAAACATAAGAATATTTAGTGATTATTGTATAGAATGAGTGGTTTTGATATGAACCGATTTGAAGTAACTACAAAAATTGGTTGTCTCTCTGTTACTTATAAAAAGAGAAATAGAGTACTAGTTTGTTTAAATGGTGCTGGTTTGATACCAACTTATGAAAATTTTCTACCAATACTTGAAAAACTTCCTTCCTCAATGGGCTACCTTACAATTGATTTTCCAAATACAGGAAGGAGTTCTATTCACAACCAGACAGGACTTGATTTTGACAATCTGGTTGATACGGTATACGAAATTCTGAAAGGATTGGAAATTTCTGATTATATACTATGTGTTCATAGTTTAGGTGGTGTTTTGGCTTTAAAGTTGATGAGTAAACCAATTAAGTGTCAAGCATTGATAGCACTTGAACCGACAACGAAAAAAATAATGTTTGCTGATTTTTCCAAAAATCCTTATCCAGAAATGGAAGATCAAATGAGGATGATTGAAGAATGTGGGCCCGAAAATTATTTCAAGGGACTAACTCAAGCAACATTTGACCCTGAAACTGATAGACTGATTTGGGAATTGATGGAAACAAGAGGATTAGAGTTGGAAAAAGCAAGTTCCTGGTTTCAGATATCTGGAAATATTACTGCTGAAGATTTTTGATAGTTTGTCCTTAGCAGATAATATTCCTATTTTCATATTTTTGTCAGGCGTATAGAGAAAAAAAGAGTACAGAGATTCAGAATATTGGAGTACTAAAACAAAACTCATTCTAGGTGGAAATCATCACTATCTACAGTGGTCAGAGTCGGAAAAAATTGCAACTATTATTAGAGACTTGTAGTGATAAACTAATTAAAAGAGGAATGTAAATAATAAAATGAATTACTTTAATGTTGGGAAGATTGTCAATACCCAAGGCTTACAAGGAGAAATGCGGGTCTTGTCTGTGACGGACTTTGCGGAAGAGCGCTTTAAAAAAGGAGCTGAATTGGCCCTCTTTGATGAGAAGGATCAGTTCGTCCAAACAGTGACCATTGCTAGCCACCGCAAGCACAAGAACTTTGATATCATCAAGTTTAAGGATATGTACCATATCAATGCCATCGAAAAATTCAAGGGCTTTAGCCTCAAGGTTGCGGAAGAAGACTTGACGGATTTGGATGAGGGCGAGTTTTATTACCATGAGATCATCGGCCTTGATGTTTATGAAAATGACCAGCTAATCGGTCAGATCAAGGAAATCCTGCAACCAGGTGCCAATGATGTCTGGGTAGTCAAACGCAAAGGCAAACGAGACCTTCTCTTGCCTTATATCCCACCAGTGGTGCTCAATATCGATATCCCGGGTAATCGGGTCGATGTGGACATCTTAGAAGGGTTAGACGATGAAGATTGATATTTTAACCCTCTTTCCAGAAATGTTTTCTCCTCTTGAGCATTCCATCGTCGGAAAGGCCCGTGAAAAGGGACTTCTCGAGATCAACTACCATAATTTCCGTGAAAATGCGGAGAAAGCGCGCCATGTGGATGATGAACCCTATGGTGGTGGGCAAGGCATGCTTCTACGCGCTCAACCGATTTTTGATGCCTTTGATGCGATTGAGAAAAAGAATCCGCGCGTTATCTTGCTGGATCCTGCTGGTAGGACTTTTGATCAAGCCTATGCAGAAGAGTTGGCTCAGGAAGAAGAATTAATCTTTATCTGTGGTCACTATGAGGGCTACGATGAGCGGATCAAGACCTTGGTGACAGATGAGATTTCTCTTGGCGATTATGTCCTGACGGGTGGCGAGCTAGCGGCCATGACCATGATTGATGCGACGGTACGCTTGATTCCAGAAGTGATCGGGAAAGAGTCCAGTCACCAGGATGACAGTTTCTCCTCTGGTCTCTTAGAGTATCCTCAATACACACGGCCTTATGAATACAGAGGAATGACAGTTCCAGATGTTCTTATGAGTGGCCATCATGAAAATATCCGTCAGTGGCGCCTCTATCAGAGTTTGAAAAAGACCATAGAACGTCGGCCAGATTTGCTAGAAAACTATGAGTTGACAGCAGAAGAAGAGAAGATGTTGGAACAAATTAAACAAGAAGAATAACAGCGTCAGCTGTTTTTCTTTTGCCTCAAAAATTTATGAAAAAAACTTTTTAAACCTACTAGTTATTGGTAACAAAATGTGGTATGCTAAGGGGTAGAGAAACTTCAAGAAAATTGTTAAGTTTTGGGGGTGAGTTTAATGGGAAAGAAATTAGGAAAATCGGTTTTCACGACAGGGATTGCTGCAACAACGGTCCTATCTGGTATGTTTCATCACAAAGCAAATGCCGAAGAGGTCAAGCAAAATGAAAATCCAGAAACCAACAGCACGGAAGTAGTTGAAAAACCAATTACAGTTGATGAGTTGAAGCAAATCACAGCTCAAAAAGGGCAAGTGGTGAAAGATGTCCACTACCAAGAGCAAAAAGTGATCGATGCTCAAACAGAAGTCAAGGCTGCTGGACAAGAATTGGAAGAAAAGAAAGCAGAAGTGACGGATGCGGAAAACCTCATCGCAACAACTTCGGATGCCCAAGTTCAGAATGCAGAAAATGACGTCAAGGTGGCTCAAGCCTATGTGACCATCGAAGAAAATAAGGTTCGAGAAGCAGAAGCTGCTCATGACCAAGTCGTAGAGGCTGTTCGTCAACAGGAAAATCAGGTTACTGCTCAGGAATCTTTGGTCGATGTAGCACAAAATGAATTGAACCAAGCTAAAGCACCGATTTCAAATGATGAGAATGTGCTAAATCAAGCCTTGTTGGAACAAAGTCAAGTCGAGCAAAGTATCCGAGAATCTCAGAATTACCTTGCGACCTTGCAAGCGAGTCAGCAAACCGGTTCAGATACAGTGGCTCAAATTGAGAACGACATTCAACTGGCTCAAACGCGTCTGACAGATTTGAAAGCGGTCATCGCTACCAAGGAAGCAGAATTGGCAGCCTTAGAACAAGCCGCGGCCAATAGCCCAGTTCAGTTGAGTCAAGCAACCTATGAAGGTTACTTGCAACACTTAGCTGACAATGGCAATGAAGCTGCAGCAAGTGCTTTAGCCCTCTACAAGCGTGGTCGTGAAGAAGACGGCTTAACAGTTGGAGAGTCTGGATCTTTGCAAGCCAACCTCCGAGCACTTGAAATTGCGGATGCTATTAATAGCTATCGTCGCAACGCCGGCTTGCCTGAATTGGAGCTGGATCCTTATTCCCCCTTCCTGCCAGCCAAGTACAGTTAGAATACTTCAAGAAAGCTAACTGGCATATGTTTAAGTATTTGCCAAACGAGAACATTGCATATGGCTTCTCACCTGCTGGTGCGGTTGATTTTTGGTACAATGAAAAAGCAGCTTATCAAGAAGTAGCAGCTCAATATGGTCTACCAACAGACGAAACTCAAATCGATGCCAACGATATCTATATGAAGATTGGTGCTGAGGCCTTTGCTAAGGTTGGTCACTATCTCCAAATGGTAGACAACAAAGCGACAGCTTTATCAGTCGCTTATGACCCTAGCAATGCCATGTCAGAAGCAGCTTTCTTACACAGTCCTGTCAATTCAGCAGTGTCAACCAGTGCACTCGCTTACCAATTGCGTCAGGGGGCTGGGGCTACGACGACAAGATCAGATGTCAAAGCAAAATCTGATGAAGTCGCTAATCTCAAGCTGGACAAGGCCAATCAAGAGTCTCAAATCATTATCTTGCAAGGCAAGTTAGAAGATGCCCGCCATGCTAATTCAAATGTGGCAGTAGAGATGGCCAATGTTCAAAAGACCATCCAAAATTACAAGATTCTTCTCGTTAGCAAGGACCATGCGGTTGAAAAGGCGAAGGCGACTCTTGATGTATCTCGAGGTCGGATTGAAGCAGCTATCCAGCCAAAAGAAGCAGCCCTTCAAAAAGCCAAGGATTTGTTAGCGGCTGCGCGTGAGAAATTAGATCTTTTAAAAGCTGAAGAAGCAGAAAAAGCCCAAGTCGTTCAAGAAGCGCATGAGGGCTTGAAGGCGGCGCAAGAGCGCCTGGTTGCTGCTGAAAAACGTCTTTCTGACTTTAAAAATGCTCCAGAATTATTGGTCAAAGCCCAATCTGTTTTATCAGCTGCTGTGGCTAATTTAGAGAATAAAAAAGGAAAAAAATTGGAAGCAGAATTCACAATCCTGCAATCTTATCAAAGTGTCGTGGAACTGTTGAATTCCCAATATGAAGATCTAGCGTCACGAATGGATCCAGCTATTTTAGAAGCAGCAGATATGCCAATGGATATCCGCTCAAGCAATCCAACAACTTTCTCGGATAGACCAACGGTTCTTCCAACAACTACCAATAGTCCACAAGTGCAAGCACCAACAGCTACTCCAGCTCCAAAAACAAGAAGCCAAAGTAGAAGAGATCAAACCTAAAAAGAAAACAGCCAAGCTGTGGCTGGATCTGATTCCTCCAATATGCAGTAGCAACAACAGGTGTTGCCGTTGGGTTACTTGCTGGATTGTTTGGTTTCAAGAAAAAGAAACAATCTTCAAAAAAATGATTAAGACATACCGAAGATAGAATAGATGCTTAGACACTTTATTGCTTAAAAATCTTCAAAGAAGATATATGAGGGTGGGAAAAAGAACTCTTTTAACAAAATGAGTTCTTTCCTGCTCTTTTTGTACACTTTTTAGAATTTTTGAAAGAAAATGATAGAAATTGATAAAAAAAGTGTTGACATTTTTTGGAGATGGAGTATAATAGTCCTTGTAATCGATTGCAAAAGGAGGAGAAATGCTTAAGTCTGAACGAAAACAATTCATCCTCGAGAAGGTACTGAAGGAAAAATTTGTTTCCTTAGAAACCCTTGTACAAGAGCTAGGGACGTCTGAATCAACGGTTAGACGTGACTTGGATGAATTAGAAGCTGAAAGTAAACTTCGCCGGGTTCACGGCGGTGCGGAAAGCCTGCATTTTCTTCAAGAGGAAGAAAGCAATAAAGAAAAATCTATCAAAAACATTCAAGTTAAGTCAAAGATCGCTGTAAAAGCGGCGGAATTGATCAAAGATCATGATGTGATCTTTATCGATGCCGGGACGACCAATGAACTTTTAGTACAAGAAATTGTCAATCCAACAGTAACCGTGGTGACCAACTCGATTCACCATGCGACCAAGTTGGTCGAGCGAAATGTTCCAACGGTCATCATCGGTGGGAAGGTAAAATCTTCTACAGATGCTAGTATCGGAGGGATCGCCCTCAATCAGATCGGTCAGTTGAATTTTGACAAGGCCTTTCTTGGAATGAATGGAATCGATGATGAATTTTACAGCACTCCAGACCTGGAAGAAGGATCTGTCAAGCGTGCGATTATCGAAAATGCGAAAAAAACCTACATCCTAGCGGATGATTCGAAAATTGGGGTGACATCCTTTGTCAAAGTGGCTCCTATTAAGCGAGCCATGATTATCACCAATCAAAGTGAACCGCAACGATTAAAGGTTTTAAAAGAAAAAACGGAGGTTATAGAGGTTTGATTTATACAGTTACACTGAATCCAGCAATTGACTATATTGTCCGTCTCGATCATGTAGAGACCGGAGCGGTCAATCGGATGGCTTCGGAAGATAAATTCGCCGGTGGTAAAGGGATCAATGTCAGTCGTGTTTTGAAGCGTCTCGATATCGAGAACACAGCGACTGGATTTATCGGTGGTTTCACCGGACGCTTCATTGAAGACGTACTGACCAGCGAAGACATTTCCACCAACTTTGTGACAGTGGACCAAGATACACGGATCAATGTCAAGATCAAGGCTGATGAGGAAACAGAAATCAATGGGAATGGTCCAGAAGTAACGGAAGCTCAGTTGCAAGAATTGCTCAACATCTTATCGAGCTTAACAGCAGATGATGTGGTAGTCTTTGCAGGATCTGCCCCATCTTCACTTGGAAATGCCATTTACAAACAATTGATCGCAGCAACACGTGCGACAGGTGCGCAAGTGGTTTGTGACTTTGAAGGACAAACCTTGATTGATTCCTTGGAGTTCAATCCCCAATTGGTCAAACCAAACAACCATGAATTGGGAGATATCTTTGGCGTTACCTTGACGGAATTGCCAGAAATTGAACGTTATGCTAAAGAAATCTTGGCCAAGGGTGCACAAAATGTCATTATTTCCATGGCGGGTGATGGTGCTCTCCTCGTCAGTCCAAGCGGAACTTACTTCGCAAAACCAATCAAGGGTCAAGTGAAGAACTCTGTCGGGGCTGGAGATTCCATGGTTGCTGGCTTCACTGGGAAGCTCGCAACGACGGGAGACGTCATCGAAGCCTTCAAATGGGGCGTGGCTTGTGGAACAGCAACCACCTTCTCAGATGATTTGGCGACAGCTGACTATATAAAAGAAACTTATGAAAAAGTAGAGGTAGAAAAACTATGAAAATTCAAGACGTTTTAAATAAAAACGTGATGTTGTTTGACCTTCAGGCAACAGATAAAGAGGGCGTGATCAATGAGATGGTCCAATCGCTCGTTGACAATGGTGTGGTGACAGATTTTGACACTTTCAAGGCTGGAATCATGAACCGTGAAGCACAAACTTCAACTGGTTTGGGTGACGGAATTGCCATGCCCCACAGCAAAAACGAAGCAGTCAAAGAAGCAACAGTTTTGTTTGCAAAATCAAACAAGGGTGTGGACTATGCATCACTTGATGGCCAACCAACAGACTTGTTCTTCATGATCGCAGCTCCAGAAGGAGCCAACGACACTCACTTGGCAGCCCTTGCTGAATTGTCTAAGTACTTGATGAAACCAGGTTTTGCAGACAAACTTCGCCAAGCAAGCACTCCTGATCAAGTGATCGCAGCCTTTGATGCAGAAGAGCAAGAAGCTGCAGCTGAAGAAGCGAAAAAAGCAGAAGCGGTCAAAGAAGCAGCTTCATCTGACAAACCTCTCATCGTTGCCGTTACAGCATGTACAACAGGTATCGCCCACACTTACATGGCAGAAGAAGCCCTCATCAAAAAAGGGGAAGAAATGGGTGTTACAGTCCGCGTTGAAACCAACGGGGCATCTGGTGTCGGTAACCGCTTGACAGCTGAAGAAATCGCAAAAGCTGAAGGGGTCATCATTGCAGCTGATAAAGCAGTTGAAACCGCTCGTTTCGATGGCAAAAAATTGATCTCTAAACCAGTCGCAGCCGGTATCCGTCAGACAGAAGAATTGATCCAAACCATCTTGGATGGAAAAGCAGATGTCTTCCACGCTGAAAATGCAGCACAAGCTAGCGCTAGCCAAGAAAAATTGAGCTTGGGTGGAGCTTTCTACAAACACCTGATGAGTGGGGTTTCTCAAATGCTCCCATTCGTTATCGGTGGTGGTATCTTGATCGCCCTTGCCTTCTTGATCGACCAAGTTCTTGGTGTGCCTCAAGATCAATTGTCTAGTCTTGGTTCTTATCATGTATTAGCAGCACAATTTAAAACAATTGGTGGAGTAGCCTTTGGCTTCATGCTTCCTGTACTTGCAGGTTACATTGGATTCTCAATCGCTGAAAAACCTGGTTTTGTAGCAGGATTTATTGCTGGATCTATTGCTAGCTCAGGTTCAGCATTTGGAAATATCGCCTACGGTGCTGCTAAAGGTGAATTACCAGCAGCCGTATCATCAGGTTTCCTTGGAGCTTTGGTAGGTGGTTTCCTTGCAGGTGGAGTTGTTCTCTTACTTCGCAAAGCCCTTGCAGGTCTTCCACGTTCACTCGATGGTATCCGCTCTATCCTTCTCTTGCCATTACTTGGTGTTGGTTTGACAGGATTCTTGATGTTCCTCATCAATATTCCAATGGCTGCTATCAATACTGGTCTTAACAACTTCCTTTCAAGCTTGTCAGGTAGCTCAGCTGTCCTTCTTGGACTTCTCGTCGGCGGTATGATGGCTGTCGATATGGGTGGACCAGTTAACAAAGCCGCTTATGTCTTCGCTACAGGTACACTTGCTGAATCTGTTGCTTCAGGTGGTTCTATTGTTATGGCAGCTGTTATGGCAGCTGGTATGGTTCCTCCATTGGCAGTATTCGTAGCAACTGTATTGTTTAAAGATAAATTCACACAAGAAGAACGCGATTCAGGTTTGACAAACATCGTTATGGGTCTTTCCTTCATCACAGAAGGTGCCATTCCATTCGGTGCAGCTGACCCAGCTCGTGCCATCCCTAGCTTCATTGCTGGTTCAGCATTGACAGGTGCCCTTGTTGGTCTTGCAGGCTTGAAACTCATGGCTCCTCACGGAGGAATCTTCGTTATCGCTCTTACATCAAATCCACTTCTATACATCTTGTTCGTATTGATCGGTGCAGTCGTAAGTGGTATCTTATTCGGATTGCTTCGCAAACCTAAAAACTAAATATGATTAAAAGGTTGGGAATGCCCAACCTTTTCTTCTTGTACTAGCGAAAAAATCACCTCATTCGGCGTTGGTATCTTGAGCTGAATTATGATATAATAAGCCTATCGCATATTTTTAGGAGAATAAAAATGGATATTCAACGTGAAAAAGAATTTGTCAGCCAATACCACTATGACGCTCGTAATTTTGAGTGGGAAAAAGAAAATGGGATCCCTGAAACAAAAGTAGATGTAAACTTTCAATTGATCAATCGTGATCAAGAACAAAACACGACTTCTTTGATTGTCATCTTGAGCTACATGATCGTTTTTGACGGTTTTGTGATCAGTGGAACTATCACTCAAATCAACCACTTGTTTGGTCGTTATGTCAATGAACCAAGTGAATTCAGCAAAGACGAAGTGGAAGAATTGGCTCGCCCTTGCTTGAATATGCTCAACCGTTTGACTTATGAAGTCACAGAAATTGCCCTCGATTTACCGGGTATTAATTTGGAGTTTTAATCAATGAAATTAGCAGTGATCACGGATTCGTCTGCCTATTTAACGCAAGACGTGCTCCATCACGACGACTTATTTATTTTAGAGATCCCGATCTATATCGACGGGGAGTCTTATGTTGAAGGGAAGAACCTGACACACGATGAGTTCTACCAAAAGATGGCGGCGTCTAAGGAATTGCCAAAGACTAGCCAGCCGAGTGTTGCAGAGTTAGAAGAAGTATTATCTGGTTTGACAGCTAAGGGCTATACGCATGCTATCGGTCTTTTCTTGTCATCAGGTATTTCTGGTTTCTACCAAAATATCCAATATTTGAAGGACGAATTCGAAGGCTTGACCGTCGAATTTCCGGATTCAAATTACCAGTGCTCCTCTAGGAATGATGACAGAAGACTGCTTGAAATGGGCTGGTGAAGGCCGTTCCTTCGACGAGATTGTTGCCAATGTCCAACACCAGATTGATGGTACCTCTGCCTATATCATGGTGGATGATTTAAACCACTTGGTCAAAGGTGGTCGTCTGTCAAATGGGGCTGCTATTCTTGGGAACCTCTTAAGCATCAAGCCTATTCTTTATTTTAATGATGAAGGCGTGATTGAGGTCTTTGAGAAAGTCCGGACGGAAAAGAAAGCCATGAAACGCTTGGTAGAGATTGTTGTATCAGATATCGCAGATGGTCATTACCAAGTCTTTGTCATCCATGCCAATGTCCCTGAAAAAGCAGAAGCACTTCGCCAACTGCTCATTGAAGAAGGAGTGGAAGGTGATATTCCTTTTGCTACCTTCGGAGGGGTGATTGGGACGCACTTAGGTGACCATAGCTTAGCAGTCGGGTATATCCCCATCGTTTAAGGAGAATTCTATGTCCATTAAAGTCATTATCGCGGGTTTCAAGGGAAGAATGGGACAAGCAGCCTACAAGATGGTTTCAGAAGATCCTGAGCTAGAATTAGCCGGCTTGATCGATCCATTTACTGATGAGACAGAAGTTGCAGGAGTCCCTGTCTTTAACCGCAAAGAAGATGTCGTAGGTCTTGAGGCAGATGTTTGGGTGGACTTTACCATGCCAAAGGTTGCTTACGAGAATACTCGCTTTGCAATTGAAAATGGCTTTGCTCCTGTTGTAGGGACAACTGGCTTTACACCTGAGCAGATTCAGGAATTGACAGAGCTTTCGCGTGAAAAGGATTTGGGGGGCTTGATTGCTCCGAACTTTGCTATTGGAGCTGTGCTCTTGATGCAATTTGCAGCGCAAGCTGCCAAGTATTTCCCAAATGTGGAAATCATCGAATTGCACCATGATAAGAAGAAAGATGCACCGAGTGGAACAGCGATCAAGACAGCTGAGTTGATCTCGGAGAAGCGCGAGAAAATCCAGCAAGGTGCAGCAGATGAAGAAGAGTTGATGCCTGGAGCAAGAGGGGCAGATTTTGAAGGGATGCGCATCCATTCGGTTCGATTGCCTGGCCTAGTCGCTCACCAAGAGGTGATTTTTGGTAGCCAAGGCGAAGGCTTGACTCTCCGTCATGATTCCTATGATCGTGTTTCCTTCATGACAGGAGTAAATCTAGGGATTAAAGAAGTTGTCAAGCGTCATGAGCTTGTCTATGGTTTGGAACACTTACTATGAGATTAAAAAAAGATGCCTTCTGAGTTTCAGGAGGCTTTTACCAATATTAGAGAAGATTAAAGCAGCTGGTTTTGAGGCCTATTTTGTGGGAGGATCTGTCCGAGATGCTCTCTTGGATCGTCCGATTCACGATGTCGATATCGCTTCCTCCTCTTATCCAGAGGAAACAAAGGCGATTTTTTTGACCGAACAGTAGATATCGGTATCGAACACGGGACCGTCTTGGTTCTTGAAAATGGTCAAGAATATGAAATTACGACCTTCCGGACGGAGGATGTCTATGTCGATTATCGCCGTCCAAGCTCTGTGTCTTTTGTCCGCTCACTAGAAGAAGACCTCAAGCGCCGCGATTTCACCGTCAATGCCTTTTGCCTTAAAATGAAAAAGGGAGAAATTGTCGATCTCTTTCATGGGTTAGCAGATTTAGAAAAACAAGGTTCTTCGGGCGGTTGGGCTTCCTGATGAACGCTTTCATGAAGATGCGCTCCGCATCATGCGAGGCTTTCGTTTTCAAGCCAGTCTTGGCTTTGAATTAGAAGACGCAACCTTCGATGCTATGAAGGAGTGTGCTCCCTTACTTGAGAAGATTTCAGTAGAGCGCACCTTCATCGAATTTGATAAGCTCTTGCTTTCTCCATACTGGAGACAAGGCTTGGAGGCCATGCTAGCAAGTGGAGCCTATCACTATCTGCCAGAGATGAAGGATCGTAAAGAAGCGATCGAGCGTTTGTTTGACATAGAGTTGGAATATACTTTTTCAACTTCTGAGCAAGCCTGGGCTGCTCTGGTTTTAGCACTAGACATCCAAGACATTCCAAAATTCTTTAAGAAATGGAAGACCTCAAGAGACTTTGCCAAGACGGTGGAGCAGATCGTGGAGATTCTTAAGCTTAGAGAAAAAGGAAGTCTAGACAAGCGTGCTTGCTACAAGTATGAGAAGCGCTTGTTGCTAGTGGCTGAAGAGCTTCGTGAAGCGTATGCCTTGAGTGTGGATTATTTGGCCATTGAGCGCGTCTATGATAGCTTGACCATTCATGATAAGCATGAAGTGGTGGTCAATGGCGGTATGCTGATCAAAGAATATGGTTTTCAACCAGGTCCAGCCTTGGGAGACATTTTGACAAAGATAGAATATGCCATTGTCGATGGGGAACTGGCTAATGAGAAAGAGACCATCATCGCCTATATCCAGCAAGCAAAAGAGGAGGAAAAATGAGCGATTTTATTGTCGATAAATTAACCAAATCTGTCGGAGATAAGACCGTCTTTCGTGAGATTTCCTTTATCATTCATGACTTGGATCGGATCGGATTGATCGGGGTCAATGGTACCGGGAAAACCACGCTGTTAGATGTATTGTCGGGTCGCTCTGGCTTTGATGGAGATGTGAGTCCTTTTTCTGCAAAGAGTGATTATACGATTGGTTATTTGACTCAGGAACCAGACTTTGATGATCAAAAGACGGTTCTGGATACGGTGCTATCTAGTGATTTGCGCGAAATGCAACTGATTCGCGACTATGAGTTCTTGATGGCGGATTACCGAGAAGAGAACCAAGCCCGTCTTGAAAAGGTCATGGCGGAGATGGATTCGCTCAATGCTTGGGAAATCGAGAGTCAGGTCAAGACCGTCCTTTCAAAACTTGGGATCGAAGACTTGAATGCCAAAGTTGGGGATCTATCGGGGGGCTTGCGTCGTCGGGTGCAATTGGCCCAAGTTTTGCTATCTCACCACGACCTGCTTTTACTAGATGAGCCGACCAACCACCTAGACATTGATACCATCGAATGGTTGACCAATTTCTTGAAGAACTCTAAGAAAACCGTGCTTTTCATTACCCACGATCGCTATTTCTTGGATAATATCTCGACACGGATCTTTGAGTTGGATCGAGCTAGCTTGATCGAGTATCAGGGTAACTACCAGGATTATGTCCGCTTAAAGGCTGAGCAAGATGAGCGTGATGCCGCCCTTCTTCATAAGAAGCAGCAACTCTATAAGCAGGAGTTGACCTGGATGCGTCGTCAACCCCAGGCGCGTGCGACCAAGCAACAGGCGCGGATCAATCGATTCCATGATCTCAAGCAAGACTTGTCTGGTCAAAGTAACCAGACGGATTTGGAGATGAACTTTGAGACTAGCAGGATCGGAAAGAAAGTCATCGAGTTTAAAGATGTGAGTTTTGCTTTTGAAAACAAGCCGATTTTACAGGACTTTAACCTCTTGGTGCAAAATAAGGACCGCATCGGGATTGTCGGGGATAATGGCGTCGGAAAATCGACTCTACTCAATCTGATCGCCGAGCGACTCCAGCCTCAGTCAGGGCAAGTCATCATCGGAGAAACCGTGCGAGTGGCTTATTTCTCACAACAAATCGATGGTTTGGATGAGAGCAAGCGCGTGATTAATTTCCTCCAGGAAGTTGCTGAGGAAGTGAAGACGACCGTTGGGACGACATCAATTGCAGATCTCTTGGAGCAATTTCTCTTCCCACGTTCCATGCACGGAACCTTGATCGAAAAACTCTCCGGTGGTGAGAAGAAGCGGCTCTTTCTCTTAAAACTCTTGATTGAAAAACCAAATGTGCTTCTCCTCGATGAGCCGACCAATGACTTGGATATCGCTACCCTGACAGTTTTGGAAAACTTCCTTCAAAACTTTGGAGGTCCCGTTATTACCGTTAGCCACGACCGCTATTTCCTAGACAAGGTTGCAAGTAAGATCCTGGCTTTTGAAAACGGGGGCATTCGGGAGTTCTTTGGCAATTATACGGATTACCTGGATGAAAAAGCCTTTGAAGCAGCTCAAGTAACGGCCAGTCACAAGGTTGAAAAAGAGAAACCTGTCAAGCCAAAAGAAGAGAAGAAACGCATGAGCTACATGGAAAAGCAAGAGTGGGCAAGCATTGAAGCAGATATCGAAGCGATTGAAAATCGGATCGCAGAGATTGAAGTGGAAATGAATGAAAACGGCTCTGACTTTGGCAAATTGTCAGCCCTTCAAAAAGAACTGGATCAGGAAAATGAGCGATTGCTTGAGAAGTACGATCGCTATGAATACCTGAGCGAATTAGATGAATAAGGAGGCCCTATGAATCAATTGAACCGGATATCCCTTGGGATTTCAGCCACTATTTTTACCATTATCGGTATCGTCTTGTTTATCAATCCGATTGAGCACATCGGCTCATTTAGCTGGTTGATTTCCTGTGGCTTCTTTTTAATCTCCCTTTCGCGTTTTTTTCACGCTATTACCGATTGCGTCAGGCTGGTATCATTCAGCAGCAACAGCTCTTTTCACAGTATGGTCGCCTTGGTTTTTTTGCGGTCTACTTACTGCTTTATGGCTACAAGACCTTGCCGATTGTCTTTCCAGTCACTTTAGGAATTTGGCTGATCTACCGTTCGATTCTAAACTTCCGAAAAGCCAATTTCTACTCGAGAAAGGTTGAAGAACTGTCCAAGCGTTATATTTTCTTTGCCTTGCTACAGCTCTTCATCGGCTTATTCTTAATCGTTAGTCCGCTTTCGATTAGCGTCTTTCTATTAAATATTATTGGCTTGATTTTCCTCATTTTAGGATTTCAATCCTTTAGTCTCTTGTTAAAAAGTTAAGAAAAGTTACGTGCAAACCTTTGCGTTTGATAAAAAGTCTGATATAATAGATCTGTAAGTGTTTACAAGTTTGAAAGGAGTTACAGATGTCTAAAAAAATTATTGGGATTGACCTTGGGGGAACTTCAATTAAGTTTGCTATCCTTACTTTGGATGGGGAAGTTCAAGAAAAATGGTCTATTAAAACAAATATCTTGGATGAAGGTAGCCATATCGTGGATGATATGATCGAATCCATCGCGCATCGTTTGAAAATGCTTGAACTTGATGCTTCTGAGTTCCAAGGAATTGGAATGGGTTCACCTGGTGTCGTTGACCGTGAAAAAGGTACAGTTATCGGTGCCTACAACTTGAACTGGAAGACCCTTCAACCAGTCAAAGAAAAGATCGAAACTGCCCTTCATATTCCATTCTTTATCGACAATGATGCCAACGTTGCTGCTTTGGGTGAACGTTGGAAAGGGGCTGGTGAAAACCAACCAGATGTCGTATTCATGACACTTGGTACAGGTGTCGGCGGTGGTATCGTCGCTGAAGGTCGTCTCTTGCATGGTGTACGTGGAGCTGCTGGTGAGCTTGGTCACATCACGGTTGACTTTGATGATCCAATCCAATGTACCTGTGGTAAAAAAGGCTGTCTTGAAACGGTTGCCTCAGCAACTGGTATCGTCAACTTGACTCGTCGTTATGCCGATGAGTACGAAGGGGACTCTCAATTGAAAGTCTTGATCGACAACGGAGAAGAAGTAACGGCTAAAAACGGTCTTTGACCTGGCAAAAGAAGGCGATGCTCTTGCTTTGATCGTCTACAAGAACTTCTCACGTTACCTTGGACTTGCTGCAGCCAATATTGGTTCAACCTTGAACTCGTCTAAGATCGTTATCGGTGGTGGGGTATCTGCTGCTGGAGACTTCCTCTTGGATGGTGTGCGCAAGGTCTTTGAAGAAAACTCATTCCCACAAGTACGTGAATCTACTCAATTGGCGCTTGCTACTTTGGGAAATGATGCGGGTGTCATCGGTGCCGCATCTCTAGTATTACAATAAGATTAAAAGGAGATTTGCCTCTCCTTTTTTCTTTATCCTGTGATATAATGAAAGCAATAGTAGATTAAAGGAGGAGATATGACAAAAGCAGATACCATTTTTAAAGAGTATATTCGGAAAATCATGGAAGAAGGTGTTTGGTCTGAACAGGCCCGACCTAAATACAAGGATGGTAGAACGGCCAACTCCAAGTACATCACGGGAGCCTTTATGGAGTTTGATCTCTCAAAAGGCGAGTTTCCTATCACGACCCTTCGTCCCATCGCGATTAAATCAGCCATCAAAGAGATGCTCTGGATCTACCAGGATCAGTCGAATAGCTTAGACCTGTTAGAAGACAAGTACAATGTCCACTACTGGAATGACTGGGAAGTAGGGGATAGTCGTACTATTGGTCAACGCTATGGTGCTGTGGTCAAAAAGCATGACATTACCAATAAAATCCTCAAACAATTAGAAGCCAATCCTTGGAATCGCCGCAACATTATCTCGCTTTGGGATTATGATGCCTTTGAGGAGACCGACGGACTCTTGCCATGTGCATTTCAAACCATGTTTGACGTGCGGCGCGTGGATGGGGAAATCTATCTAGATGCGACCTTGACCCAGCGTTCAAATGATATGTTGGTGGCCCACCATATCAACGCCATGCAGTATGTAGCGCTACAGATGATGATTGCCAAGCACTTTGGCTGGAAGGTCGGAAAGTTCTTTTACTTCATTAATAATCTTCACATTTATGATAATCAATTTGAACAGGCTGAAGAGTTACTCCGTCGGGAGCCTTCAGATTGTCGGCCACACTTGGTTTTGAATGTACCAGATGGAACCAATTTCTTTGACATCAAACCAGAAGATTTTGAACTGGTCGATTATGATCCAGTGAAGCCACAATTGAAGTTCGATCTTGCCATTTAGTAATAAATCAAGGTTTTTTGATACCTTGATCAATTGGTAAAATCCTTTTAGAATTAAAACAATTTTAGCTAAAAAAATTTTTACTCATTTTTTTGAGTCAATATGTTTTTGAAAAATCGTTCGGTTTTTTTGTTAAAATAGATAAGGTTTGTAAAAAACTAAACAATTTTAAAAAAAGAATGTTAATTTATAGATAAATATGGAGGTCCATTAGATGGGGAAAGACTTATTTAATGATCGTATTAGCAGATTCTCAATTCGTAAATTGAATGTGGGTGTTTGCTCTGTACTATTGGGAACACTTGTCATGGTTGGGACAGCCGCAGTGCACCGCAGAAGAAAAAGACAGATACGACAAGTGAAAGTGTAGCAGCAGTTGCAACAGCGTCAGAAGCGCCTGAAGCGTCAACAGCTACAGCAACTTCAGCAGCATCAACAGCTGCAACGACATCTACTTATGATGCAAACGCAGCAATCACTGCACCAGAGACTTCAACTGCTGCAGCAACATCAACAGCACCTGCTTCAACTAGTGAAGCAAGTAGCACAAGTACAGCAGCTTCAGCAACATCTGCTACCTCAACTGCACCGGGAACATCAACCGCTGCAACACCAAAAATTAGAAGCAACTACGCCAGCAAACAAGGCAGCAGAAGCAGCTGCAACAGATAAGAAAGAAGAAGTGGCTGCTGGTGTCGTAGCACCAGCCTCAGAAAAACAATGCTGTGACAGCAGAGACTTCTGGTCCTAAGCGTCGTAATCGTCGTGCTCTTGGTGACCCAAATGATCCAAGCTTGATCGGGGATGACGTTGAAGACGCAACTTCAACTCCGAAAGTTGAAAAACCTGGCTTTACAACAAATGTAAATGCTGCAGACCTTGCTAGTCAAATCTCCTGGTTGGACTTTGGCGATACAGCCAACTGGACAGGGACTACTACAACATCAAAAGGGGAACTTGCTCTCCAAGTCGGCGCGACCTACACCAAGGAAATTATGCCGGGCTATGTGGTCAAGATCAAGGTCAAATCTTTGAAACCCTTCCAAGCGACAGAAATATACAAAAAACGGCTTGAAGAACGAGGAGCAACAGAAGCTGAAAAAGCGACGTATGACCCCAATGCTAGAAATGGTTATGTGAATGGAAATGCAAACCGTTTACCTTGACGGCATTTAATGCCGGTGAAGAAGCTAAGGTTATTGCCGAGCCTCAAAAACCGTTGGACTGAAATTAAAAAAGGAGGGATTGATACTGGTACAACTAAGAAAACTACTATTAGTGCAGAATTAACCGGTGGGAACATTGGGGTCCAGTTTGAAGTTTCTGCGACCTTCCGTGGCAAAGCCGTCAAACCTGCTGTCGTCATGGCAGATGGTGAGTCCGCTAACCCTGGTGAATTGCTTATGTTCACTACAAACGGAGAAGGATGGCAACAAATTGGTGAGTGGTATAAAAACGGAAAAACATATACTAAAACGTTTATTCCACAAGATACAGACAAATTATTTGGTTCAAACCCTACAACTAATATAGATGGCATGAACTTTCAGTGGGACCAACCTTAACCAACTTCGAGGTTCAACTCAAGCTGGGCCAGATAAAAAAAGCGGTTGCTTGGAAGTACTTTTGGAAGTGCTGATCTAACAACTGGAGGTCTCGGAACAGGAGTCTTCGGACCAAATATTTCTGCAGCTGATGTTGCTGTTCCTCTTGTTATGACAAAGGGAGCTTCTGAGATTGGACTTTACATTGCTTCAGGTGGGAAACAGTCCGCTATGTTCGGCTTCTTCCCGCTTGATGAAGGGGATGCACCAGCTTCTTATGGGAAGGCTACCCACTCTATCGCAACGGTTGATGGGATAACAGGTAAAAAAGTCAACCAACCTTATCTCGGTCACTTGAGTCCTGATATGGATGAAAACAATACCCTTGATTGGACGGGTGATGACAAGGCGACCACTGCGGATGAAGGCATCGACCAATTACTTCCAGATGATCTAAAAGGGAAAACCAATGAGATGATCAAGATGGACCGGACACGTCCAGGTAATTACACCATTTCAGTGGAAGCTCATACGGATGGAGCAGCAAAAGCTAGCATCTATGGTTGGATAGATTTCAACCAAAACGGAACCTTCGATGAAGATGAACGGTCTGATTTAACAACCATTACCCAAGATGGAACGGCTACGTTAAAATTTACAAAGAGTAAAACCTATATTGATCCTAGTGTCAATGAATTGGGTGTTCGAATCCGTATCGCAAAGAATGATAAGGAGATTGAAAGCCCAACGGGTATGGCTTTATCTGGTGAGGTTGAAGACTTTAAGACTCAAATCACCCACCCACCAAAAGGAGAAGTCAAAGAAACAAGTGGTCTTCAAGGGGCGAAGCAAACCGCTACTGTAGCCTTTACCGCTCGTGGTTTACAAGGGTATAGCCTGACAGAAGCAGCAAAAATTGATGAAACAGTAGCTCCACAAATGATAGATAACCGTACAGGGCAAGTCGTAACACCTGGTGCAGATGGCTACTATGCTGTAGCTGGTCAAGGGAAGTACAAGATCACTCCAAACGGAACTTCTGTGGATGTTGAGTTCATTCCAGAAGATCACTTCCTCGGAACAGCTGATGGAATCTCTATCCGTCGTACAGACAGCAATGGCTACGATACTGGTTGGTCAACAAAATTCCCAGCTGATGAAGCCAATGTAGATACTGTTTTGAATACTATGGATGGTCTTTATATCCCAACTGTTACACCAACGGATATTGAAGGGGTAGATAAGACTTCGACAGATGTTCAAGGTGCGACTCAAACCGGTACACCAACCTTTAACACAACTACAACGAATGCTAATGGCGAAAAGATCTCTGTCACTCCAAGCTTGGAATACCCTGCTAAATTGGTGGACCCAGCGACTGGTCAAGTAACTAATGCAACCTCTGTAACAGTGGCAGGTGAAGGAACATACAGCATTGATGATGTTACTGGTAAAGTAACTTTTGTTCCAGAACCAGGATTCACAGGTACAGCTCAAGGTGTTACCGTATCTGTAACAGCTCCTGTCGGAAAAGATAAAGACGGTACCGTCCGTGATGAATACCTTAAGACAGCAACCGCTAAGTACACACCAACGGTTACTCCAATCACAGTGACTCCTACAGACAAGGTTTCTGAGAATGTTCAAAATGTTCCTCAAACACAAACACCAACCTTTGATTTGAGTAATGATAAGACTGCTGAAATCACTAGCAAGAAACTGGTAGATCCAGCAACTGGTCAACCAACTGATGAAACAACAGTGACAGTAGCAGGTGAAGGTAGCTATACTATCGACCCAACGACTGGAGCAGTAACATTTACGCCAGAAAAAGACTTTGTTGGTACTGCAAAAGGAGTAACTGTTCAGGCAACTGCTACTATTACAAATGCTAATGGTAAGACTGCAACCATTACTTCAGATGCGACCTACACACCAACTGTTGTGCCAGCAGTTCCAACTGCAAACCCTGCAACTTCAAAAGATATCCAAGGTGCGACTCAAACCGGTACACCAACCTTTGCAGGAACTACTGTTCAAGTAAATGGTGAAGACAAAGCTATTACCATAAAAGACAATAGCTACACATTGCTAGATAAAGATGGTAACGAAGTTTCAACGACACCAGCTTATGCGGCAGACGGTACAACCGTGATCGGTAACTTCACAATCGACCCAGCAAATGGTCAAGTAACTTTCACACCGACTGATAAATCATACACTGGTGCAGTCACACCAGCCAAGGTTCAAGCTGAAAGCTCAAACGGTATCAAGGTGGATACAACTTACACACCAGAAATCGTTCCAGTAACCCCAACAGCAACATCAGCTGAAACAAAAGATGTTCAAGGTGCCACTCAAACAGGTAAACCTGAATTCAAGGGTGGAACCGTAACGGTTGATGGCGTTGAGAAGACTGTTGAAATCAATGAAGATGTTCCAGCAACATTTGACGACGGTTCAACAACTAAGACCGTTGAAGGTGTTGGTACTTACACAGTAGCAGCAGACGGTACTGTTACATTTGTACCAGAAAAATCATTTGTCGGAACTGCACCAGCAGTGACGGTTGTTCGTGAAGATAAGAACGGAACCAAAGCTTCTGCAACCTACACACCAACAGTATTGCCAGTAACACCTGAAGCAACATCAGCTGAAACAAAAGATATTCAAGGTGCAACTCAAACAGGTAAACCTGAATTCAAGGGTGGAACTGTAACAGTTGATGGCGTTGAGAAAACAGTAGCTATCAATGAAGATGTTCCAGCGACATTTGACGATGGATCAACGACTAAGACTGTAGACGGTGTTGGTACTTACACAGTGGCAGCAGACGGTACAGTAACCTTTGTACCAGAAAAATCATTTGTTGGAACTGCACCTGCTGTAACTGTTGTTCGTGAAGATAAGAACGGAACCAAAGCTTCTGCAACTTACACACCAACTGTTAATCCAGTCACTCTTACTCCAACAAATAAAGTTTCTGAAGACATTCAAAATATTCCTCAAACTGAAACTCCAACATTTGCTTTGAGTGATGATGAGACTGCTCAAATTACAAGTAAGAAATTGATTGACCCTGCAACAGGTCAACCAACAGATGAAACAACTGTAACAGTAGCAGGTGAAGGAACTTACACAATCGATCCTACTACAGGAGCAGTAACCTTTCACACCTGAAAAAAGACTTTGTCGGAACTGCAACTGGCGTGAAAGTCCAAGCGACTGCAACAATTACCAATGCAGACGGTAAGACTTCAACCATCACTTCAGATGCAAGTTACACACCAACAGTTGTAGCAGCTGTTCCAACAGCTAATCCAGCTACATCTAAAGACATCCAAGGTGCGACATCAAACTGGAACACCAAGCTTTGCAGGAACAACTGTTCAAGTAAATGGTCAAGATAAAGCGATCACGATTAAAGATAACAGCTATACACTTTTTGGATAATGATGGTAATGAAGTAACAAGCACACCAGCTTATGCAGCAGATGGTACAACTGAAATCGGTACTTACTCAATTGATCCAGCAACTGGACAAGTAACCTTCACACCAACTGACAAATCTTATACAGGTAAAGTAACACCTGTTAAGGTTCAAGCTGAAAGCTCAAACGGCATCAAGGTGGATACAACCTACACACCTGAAATTGTTCCAGTAACTCCAACAGCTACACCAGCTGAAACAACAGATATTCAAGGTGCTACTCAAACAGGTAAACCTGAATTCAAGGGTGGAACCGTAACAGTTGATGGCGTTGAGAAAACAGTAGAAATCAATGAAGATGTTCCAGCAACATTTGACGATGGCTCAACAACTAAGACAGTTGATGGCGTTGGTACATATACAGTAGCAGCAGACGGAACTGTAACCTTTGTCCCTGAGAAAATCATTCACAGGTAAAGCACCAGCCGTAACAGTTGTTCGTGAAGATAAGAACGGAACCAAAGCTTCTGCAACTTACACACCAACTGTAACTCCTGTCACACCGACAGCGACACCAGCTGAAACAACTGATATCCAAGGTGCAACTCAAACTGGTAAGCCTGTATTTACTGAAGGCGACAGCCGTGTACCAATGAACGATGATGTTCCAGCAACCTTCGATGATGGATCAACTACGAAGACTGTAGATGGTGTTGGTACATACACAGTAGCAGCAGACGGTACAGTAACCTTTGTACCAGAAAAAAATCATTTCGTTGGAACTGCACCAGCCGTAACAGTGGTGCGTGAAGATAAGAACGGAACAAAAGCTTCTGCGACTTATACACCAACCGTAACACCAGTTACACCAACTGCAGAAGATACAACATCTACTGACAAACAAGGTCAAACGCAAACAGGTACACCAACCTTCACACCAGGTAATCCAAAATGTTCCAATGGATGATGATACACCTGCAACATTTGAAGATGGCTCAACAACCAAGACTATTCCTGGTGAAGGAACTTACACTGTTGCTCCAGACGGAACCGTAACCTTTGTTCCAGAAAAAAATCATTCACAGGAGAAGGTACAGGCGTAACAGTTAAACGTGTCGATAAGAACGGTACTCCAGTTACTGCTAAGTACACACCAACTGTGACACCGGTAACACCAACAGCAACTCCAGCTGACATCAGAAGCACCTCAAGGTGTGGTTCAAACTGGAACAGTAACCTTCACTGAAGGTGACCCAGTTGCACCAATTGACAAAGATACCATTACTCTTCTTGATGAAAATGGTCAGCCAGCAGAATCTGTAGTTGCTAAATCACCAGAAGGTAAAGAAATTGGTACTTTCACAGTTGATAAAGAAACAGGCCTTGTAACCTTCACACCAACTGATAAATCTTACTCAGGTGATGTGGTTCCAGTTAAGGTTCAAGGTAAAGATACAAACGGAACAGTTGCTGAAACAACTTACACACCGAAGATCACTCCAGTTGTCCCAACTGCTGAACCTGCAACATCTACAGATATCCAAGGTAAAACACAAACAGGTACACCAAGCTTCACACCTGGTAACCCTGCAATCCCAATGGATGATGATGTGCCAGCAACCTTTGAAGATGGTTCAACTACGAAGACCATTCCAGGAGAAGGAACTTACACAGTTGCTCCAGATGGAACTGTAACCTTCGTACCAGAAAAATCATTCACAGGAACAGGTACAGGCGTAACAGTGAAACGTGTTGATAAGAACGGTACTCCAGTTACTGCAACTTACACACCAACTGTAACACCAGTTACACCAACTGCAGAGCTCAGCAGTATCTACAGATATGCAAGGTAAGACACAAACAGGCAAACCAACATTTCACTGAAGGTGACAGCCGATGTACCAATGAACGACGATGTTCCAGCAACATTTGACGATGGTTCAACTACGAAGACTATTCCAGGGCGTTGGTACTTACACAGTAGCAGCAGACGGAACAGTAACATTTCACACCAGAACCTGAATTTACAGGAACTGCACCAGCAGTGACAGTGGTTCGTGAAGATGTGAACGGAACAAAAGCTTCTGCAACTTACACACCAACTGTTCTTCCAATCACTAAATTTGTTGATAAAGAAGGTAAGGAAATCCCAGGATATCTTACAGTTGATGGAGAAGAGCCAAAAGCTGAAATTCCAGGTTACCGCTTTGTGGAAACCAAGAAATTGCCTAATGGTGATACTGAACACGTCTATGAAAAAGTGACGACTTCATATGTAGACGAAAATGGGGACCCAATCCCAGGTAACCCAACAGAAGATGGGGAACAACCGAAGAAAGATATCCCAGGTTATGACTTCGTGAAGACTGTTGTAGATAAAGATGGAAACACTCAACATATCTACAAGAAGACTGTGACACTCAACTCCAATGCCGGATCCAACTCGACACCAGAGCCACAGCCAGCAACTCATACTCCACAACCGCAACAAACCAGAACGACACTACAAACTGAAAAATTCCTGTCGTTCCAGAAACGAAAGAAGAAGTGAAGTATATCGATCCACAAAATCCTACTGCACAACTTCCAAACACAGGAACAAAAGAATCTTCTACTGCTGGTCTTGCAATCTTTAGCGCTTTAGCAGGTCTCTCATTATTCGGATTTGCAAAACGCAAAAAAGAAGACTAAGCTAACTTGTGGCTAAGAAAAACCGCGAAAATCTCGCGGTTTTTCTGTTTGTATTTAAAAAAATATCCTCCAAACTAGATAGTTGAAATCAGTCTTTTATAAGAAAAATTTGATAAAATAGAAGTATCAGTGTAAAGGATGAGAGAATGAAAAAGATAATTGGTATCTGGGCTCAAACTGAAAATGGCATTATCGGAAAGGACCAAGTCATGCCTTGGCATCTGCCAGCTGAGCTTCAGCATTTCAAAGAAACAACCATGGGACAAGCGATTCTCATGGGAAGAGTGACCTTTGATGGTATGAAAAACGGATTCTACCAGGTCGGACTAGTATTATCTTAACGCAAGATCAAGCCTATGATCCTGAAAATGATGCTGTACTCGTCATGCACAGCAAAGAAGAAGTCTTGGAGTGGTACCAGAACCAAGAGAAGAATCTTTATATTATCGGTGGCAGTCAGATTTTAAAGCTCTTCTCTGACCAGTTAGAGGAATTGATCCAGACCATGATTCATGCAAAGATTGAGGGCGATACATTGGCACCAACATTTGAAGAGAACCGCTATGAAAGAGTCCGTCAAGTCCATCATCCGAAAGATGAGAAGAACTCATATGATTTTACGGTCAACTATTATAAGAGAAAGGATTTAGACTAATGGAGCGAAGTGTCTTTGGTTTTTTTACAGCTGTCCTATGTGTCATCTGTTTGATTTGCGCCTTACAAACCTTTCGTAAAAAACGGTTTGGCCTCGCTATATTATTCTTACTAAATGCTTTTACCAATCTTGTGAATTCCATTCACGCCTTTTACATGACCTTATTTTAAACTAAATAGAAACAGAAAATGACAGAAAGAGGAAATACATGCCAACGAATCAAAATCAATGATATGATGGTTTATTGCTCATTTTGCGGAAAGAGTCAAGATGAAGTCCAAAAAATCATTGCAGGAAACAATGCGTTTATCTGTAATGAATGTGTAGAGTTAGCTCAAGAAATCATCCGCGAGGAGCTTGCTGAAGAAGTACTTGCTGACCTTAGTGAAGTTCCAAAACCAATCGAATTGCTCCATATCTTGAACCACTACGTCATCGGTCAAGATCGGGCTAAACGTGCTCTTGCTGTAGCGGTATACAACCACTACAAACGCATCAACTTCCACGATACGCGCGAAGACGAGACAGATGTTGAATTGCAAAAATCAAACATCCTCATGATTGGCCCTACTGGTTCAGGTAAGACTTTCTTGGCCCAAACCTTAGCACGTAGCTTGAATGTCCCATTTGCCATTGCAGATGCAACAGCCTTGACAGAAGCTGGTTATGTAGGAGAAGACGTTGAAAATATTCTCTTGAAACTTCTTCAAGCAGCTGATTTTCAACATCGAGCGTGCAGAACGAGGCATCATCTATGTAGATGAAATTGATAAGATCGCTAAGAAAAGTGAAAATGTCTCTATCACACGTGACGTTTCTGGTGAAGGAGTGCAACAAGCTCTCTTGAAGATCATCGAAGGAACTGTCGCTAGTGTCCCACCTCAAGGTGGACGCAAACACCCACAACAAGAGATGATCCAAGTGGATACCAAGAATATTCTCTTCATCGTAGGTGGGGCTTTTGACGGGATCGAAGAAATTGTCAAAGCAACGTCTTGGTGAAAAAGTCATCGGTTTTGGTAAAGAAACAATAAAGCTATTGATGAATCAAGCTCTTACATGCAAGAAATCGTTGCAGAAGATATTCAAAAATTCGGGATTATCCCTAGAATTGATCGGACGTCTTCCAGTCTTTGCTGCTCTTGAGCAATTGACAGTTGACGATCTTGTCCGTATTCTCAAAAGAGCCACGCAATGCCTTGGTAAAACAATACCAAACCTTGCTCTCTTATGATAACGTTGAATTGGAATTTGATGATGAAGCCTTCAAGAGATTGCCAATAAAGCTATCGAAAGAAAAACAGGAGCTCGTGGACTTCGCTCCATTATCGAAGAAACGATGATGGATGTCATGTTTGAAATTCCAAGTCAAGAAGATGTCAAACTTGTTCGAATTACAAAAAGAAGCTGTAGATGGAACTGAAAAACCAATTCTCGAAACAGCCTAGAAAGATAAAAATATGGAAATTAACACACATAATGCGGATATCCTCTTAAGCGCTGCAAATAAGAGTCATTATCCTCAAGATGAGATTCCAGAAGTTGCACTTGCCGGTCGATCCAATGTCGGCAAGTCTTCTTTATTAATACTCTTAAATCGAAAAGAACCTGGCCAGAACATCTGGAAAAACCAGGAAAAACTCAATTGCTCAATTTCTTCAATATCGATGATAAACTCCGCTTTGGTAGACGTACCTGGTTATGGCTATGCACGTAGTCTCTAAAAAGAACGCGAGAAGTGGGGACGGATGATTGAAGAATACCTCACCAGCCGTGAGAACTTAAAAAGCAGTCGTTAGCTTAGTCGATTTTTCGTCACGAACCTTCTGCAGATGATGTCCAGATGTATGAGTTCTTAAAATATTATGAGATCCCTGTGATCTTAGTTGCTACCAAGGCAGATAAGATTCCCGTGGAAAATGGAACAAACATGAATCGATCATCAAGAAAAACTAGATTTTCGATCCTGCTGACACCTTTTATCGTCTTTTTCTTCTGTAACCAGGGAAGGACTAGAGAAGTCATGGGATGCTATTTTAGAAAATGCGTTTTACGAAATAAATTGAAATGACATGAAAATGTCATTTTTGTTTTGGATTTATCTCGCAATTGTAATACAAGTGTAATATAAGTGCCTTTGTTTATCTTCTATTTATATGGTATAATCTCTATAAAGATAAAAAGATGATAAAAATTAATTGGAGATAAATTATATTATGAAAAAGAAAATACGGAATAAAAGCGAAATTATTTTGGTTTGTTCGTTTCTGTATTAGCAGTGGGGACATTTGCTGCTGCTATGAGCGAACATGTCACATCAGTTGGTGCTAATGATGGAACTTACCAAGCTTTATTCAGACCCTACTGAAAGCTTTCATCTCACAAATTGGTGAGTCAGCTCGTCAGCTCGGTCAAGAGAATGACCTTTATGCTTCCGTTATGATCGCACAAGCTATCCTTGAAAGTGGTTCAGGTCAGTCTGGCTTTGTCTTCTATCCACATTACAACCTTTTTCGGGTATTAAAGGAAGTTATGCTGGTCAATCCGCAGTGATGCAAACTTGGGAAGATGATGGTGCTGGAAATGCGTATATACGATTAATGATGCTTTTTCGTTCTTACTCATCTTACTATGAATCATTGCAAGATTACGTAGCTGTATTGAAACAAGGACATTTTGCAGGTGCTTGGAAGAGCAACACCTCTAGTTACCAAGATGCAACTGCAGCTTTGACAGGTGTTTATGCGACAGACACAAGCTACTATGCAAAAACTTAATAACATCATTGAAACCTATAATTTAACTCAATACGATTCACCAAATGTTCAAGGTGGTATTACAGGTTCCGTATACAATCCATATCGTCAACAGTTCACTTCACAAGAAATCTTGAATTTGGATATCGCTTTAGGGCGAACCGTTTAAATTATTAAAACTAAAGACAGGCATCTGCCTGTTTTTTTATTATGTCTTTTAGCATAGTATGATTCGTAAAAACGTATATGATGTAAATTTAAGAATTCTTCCTGAAAACCTTTTCATTCTTTTTCTCTATGTTATAATGATTTTATTCACAAACATTATATAAGGAGAATATTATGTCTGAATCTAATTTTATTCAAAAAGTTGGAGCGGCGTGTAATAAGAAGGAAGATCTCTATCAGAAATCTAAAAACTCGCTATGCAGTCCGTTCTATTTTTGCTGGTGGATTTCTCACTTTAAGTACTGCGGTCGGAGCTGTCTGCAGCGACTTATTAAATACCTTTGTACCTGGATCGGGTCGTTTTCTATTTCCATTCATCTTTGCCTGGGGGCTTGGTTTACCTCTTATTCTTAAATGCGGAATTAACCACCTCAAATATGATGTATTTGACAGCGGGAACCTATCTAAAGAAGATCCACTGGAAGAAAGCGTTGGAGATTCTTCTTTTATTGTACCTTCTTTAATTTAATTGGTGCTTTTGATCGTAGCTTTTCTGTTCAATCAAACAACAGCCTTTGCTCATATTGATCCAAAAAGGATTCCTAGCTACGGTAGCAGAAAAATAAACTCCAACGAAGCAATCAAGTGGTATTTCTTTGAAGGGATTATTGCCAATATCTTTGTAAATATTGCTATCCTTTCTTATTTATATTTCAAAGATGAAACAGCGAAGGTGCTCTTAGCTCTCTCTGCTATTTATATGTTTGTCTTTATGACCAATGAACACTTGGCGGCCAATTTTGCTTCCTTCTCATTATTAAGCTTTTAATCCAGTTTCTAGCCAATTGCCACATTTTGACTTTTTAAATATATTTACGTCACTATGGTGTCACCTTCTTTGCCAACTGGGTAGGAGGAGGAGTTCTCATGGGACTAGCCTATGCTTGGTTGAATAACATCAAGAGTCTCTACAACGATTAAAAAATATAAAAAAAGTTTGAAAAAGTACTTGCATTCTTTTTAAAATGTGATAGACTATTCTACGGTTTGAAAAAACTGCCTAAGACAGTAGGGGAGCTCGACTCATAAAGATCCTACCGAGGACAAAACGTATCAATTAAAAGAAGCGTATTGTACTTTCGTGTCTAGGTTTGGGCGCGTTTTTCTTTTGGAAAAATTCCCCAAGCAAAATAATTACGGAGGTGAACACACTAATGAGTGAAGCAATTATTGCTAAAAAAGCGGAACTTGTTGACGTAGTAGCTGAAAAAATGAAAGCTGCTGCATCTATCGTCGTTGTAGATTCTCGCGGTTTGACAGTTGAGCAAGATACAGTTCTCCGTCGCAACCTTCGCGGAAGCGAAGTTGAGTTTAAAGTTATCAAAAACTCAATCTTGCGTCGTGCAGCTGAAAAAGCTGGTCTTGAAGATCTTGCATCTGTATTCGTTGGACCTTCTGCAGTAGCATTTTCTAACGAAGATGTTATCGCACCTGCGAAAATCTTGAACGATTTTGCAAAAGACGCTGAAGCACTTGAAATCAAAGGTGGTGCAATCGAAGGCGCTGTCGCATCTAAAGAAGAGATTCTTGCACTTGCAACTCTTCCAAACCGCGAAGGACTTCTTTCTATGCTCCTTTCTGTACTTCAAGCGCCAGTGCGCAACGTTGCTCTTGCAGTCAAAGCGGTTGCAGACAACAAAGAAGACGCAGCTTAATCTTAGCTACGCAGCGCAGCCTAGCTACAAAAATAAAAATTTAAAAATTAAAAACTTATTTGGAGGAAATAACAATGGCATTGAACATTGAAAAACATTATTGCTGAAATTAAAGAAGCTTCAATCCTTGAATTGAACGACCTTGTAAAAGCTATCGAAGAAGAATTTGGTGTAACTGCAGCTGCTCCTGTAGCTGTTGCTGCAGCTGGTGCTGCTGACGCTGGTGCTGCTAAAGATTCATTCGATATCGAATTGACATCTGCAGGCGACAAGAAAGTCGGCGTTATCAAAGTTGTACGTGAAATCACTGGTCTTGGTCTTAAAGAAGCTAAAGAACTTGTTGATGGTGCACCTGGCGTTATCAAAGAAGGTGTTGCTACAGCTGAAGCTGAAGAAATCAAAGCTAAATTGGAAGAAGCTGGAGCTTCAGTTACTCTTAAATAATAGAGTTTTCAATAAAAATCAAAAACCGAGGTTTAGGCCTCGGTTTTTGTGCATTCTTTCTTTCGTGACTTTTACAAGCCTCTGTATCATCAAATATTTCATTGAGATACGACAAGATTGTTGCTATAATAAGGATATTCTATGAAATAAGGAGTAGGTATGAAAAATTTTAAACAGTTTCTTTTGGCTTTTATAGCAGTTTTTGCAGCAATCTTCCTTGTAGCTTGTGGGGCAAAAGGTGATAATGGGACTTATGTATTCGAACCCACAACAGAAGAAGTGAGGGAGATGCTACCAAGTCAACTTGCTTATATCATTACAGATGATTATAAATTTAGGGTTTCGATTATCATTAGGATAAAGAAGGCGTTATGAAGGTTCAAATAAAAATCAATGTTCAAAAATACCAATCAATCCTATGATTTTTACAGGTTGACCAAAAACACAAAATATTTGTAATGAAGAATGACCACAGTGGGACAAAGATGACGTATAAAAATTTCTAATCATATGCTAACCTTTATGGATGTGAAAGAATCAAACTCGAGTAGTTCTGATATTTTTGTAAACTATAAAAAAATGGCTAAGTTTAAAAAAAGCTAAATAATTTAGCGAAGGTAGTTATGATCCTGCATTTTTATCGTTACATATTAGTTGATAAAAATATTACAAGAGTATTACATTTGTAATATTTCATTGCCGTGTGTCTGAATTGTTGATATAATAGGGTTAATCTAACTAAAAAGGAGAAGTTATGAAAAACTTTAAACGTATTCTTTTTGGCTTTTGTAGCTGTTTTTGCAAAGAAGTTCTCTTGGTGGCTTGTGGTGCCAAAAGTGATAACGGGACTTATGTCTACAAACCATCAAAAACTGAACTTAAGAAACTTCTTGAGGAGCAAGGCATCTCTAGTAGTCAATTTGAGTCTATTGAAGACTCTGTTAAATTTGAAATTTCTATTAAGATCACAAGTCAAAAAGCGAACTCTCAATGTCAAGGCTGAAGCCTTTAGGTCAAAAGAATGAACAATCATATGATCTCAAAGTTAACCAAAAAGAAAAAACTTTCACCTCCAAAGAAGGTAGTGATGAAAAGATTAAATACAAGGTATCTGGAGATGTTTTAACATTTGATACATCAAATGTTAAGGACTCGGAAGATTCTTCAGTAGTAACAATGTTGAAAAACGCTAAATTCAAACGTACAAGTACAAAATAATTATTTAAAAGAGCAGGAAATGACTGCACCCCAAAAGTTGAGACAGAAAAATTCAACTTTTGGGGTGTTTTTATTATGAAATTGACTTATAAAGATAAAGTTCAGATCTATGAACTTAGAAAAACAAGGATATAGCTTAGAGCAACTTTCAACAATTTGGGATAAACAATTCTAATCTTAGGTACATGATTAAATTGATTGATTGTTATGAATAGAGTTCGTCAAAAAGGAAAAAAATCGTTACTACTCTCCTGAATTAAAACAAGAAATGATTGATAAAGTTCTACATGAAAAACTGGTCTCAAGATAGAGTTTTCTCGAATATGCTCTCCCAAATCGTGGTATGCTTCCAAATTGGATGGCACAATACAAGAAAAACGGGTATACTATTGTTGAGAAAAACAAGAGGAGAGTACCTAAAATGGGACGTAAACGTAAGAAAACTTGGGAAGAAATGACAGAATCTAGAGCGGCTCAAGAAGAGAATGAACGCTTACGTACCGAGGTGGCTTACTTAAAAAGTTAAAAAGAGCTAGAAGTCAGGGACGAAGCCTTACAACTAGAAAGGCAGAGACAATTAGAGAAAATGGCTTCAGGAGGATTTTCGACTAGATTTACTTCTTGAAGCGGCTCGTTTACCTCGCTCAACTTACTACTATCAGTTGAAGCAACTGGATAGGTTTGACAAAGATAAAGATCTTAAAGCTGAAATTCAATCTATTTTTACTGAGCACAAAGGAAATTATGGCTTTCGCCGAATGACTCTTGAATTGAGAAATCGTGGTTATGTGGTCAATCACAAAAGAGTTCAACGCTCTGATGAAGGTCCTGGTTTAAGTGCTCGAATTCGTCGTAAACGGAAGTATTCTTCATACCAAGAGAGATTGGAAAAAGAAAAGCAGCCAACCTTATTCAACGCCAATTTGAAGCATCCAAACCAATGGAAAAGTGCTACACAGATGTGACAGAATTTACCATTCCAGCAAGCAGTCAAAAACTCTATTTATCGCCGGTTTTAGATGGCTTTAATAGCGAAATTATCGCCTATAATCTTTCGACTTCACCAAATTTAGAACAAGTGAAATCTATGTTAGACCAGGCCTTCAGTGAGGATCATTACACAAATACTATTCTCCATAGTGACCAAGGATGGCAGTATCAACATCAGTATTATCATCATTTTTAGAGGATAAAGGAATCCAACCGTCCATGTCACGTAAAGGAAACAGCCCAGATAATGGCATGATGGAGTCCTCTTTGGCATTCTTAAGTCTGAGATGTTTTACGGTTATGTAGAAGACATTTCACTCACTTGAGCAATTGGAGCAAGCTATTGTAGACTATATTGATTATTACAACAACAAACGAATTAAGTAAAACTAAAAGGACTCAGTCCCGTGCAATACAGAACTAAATCCTTTGATAAATTAATTGTCTAACTTTTTGGGGTCAATACAAAACCTGCTCTTTTTCTTCTTTTAAAAACATCTTAAATCGGTATTAAAAATAGTGGTAAAATCTGATTATAAAATACATTAGGGAGATTGTTTATGAAAAATATAAAACGTATTCTTTTTGGCTGTAGTAGCTGTTTTTGCAGCAGTCCTATTAGTGGCATGTGGTGGCAAAAGTGATAACGGGACTTATGTCTACAAACCATCAAAAACTGAACTCAAGAAAAATTCTTGAGGAGCAAGGCTTATCAGGTAGTCAATTAGAGTCTATTGGAGACGTTATTAATTTTGAAGTTTCTATTAAGATCAAAGAATCAAAAGGAACCCTCAGCATCGCGGGTGAAGTCGTTGGTCAAAAGAATGAGCGATCTTATGATGTCAAAAATCAATCAAAAAGAGAAAAACAATCGAGTCAAAAGATGGTGGTGGAGAGAAAGATTATATACAAGGTCGATGGTGACTATTTGACATTTGATCTTTCTAAGTTAAGTAATAGCAACTAAAGGGATCTTATGATTCTTAAAAATGCTAAATTCAAACGTACAAAATAAAGCGACTGAGAGGCTGGGACAAAAGTCTTAGCCTCTCAATTGTTTTTTTGGATTGTCGAGCAAGACGTAGTGGTTGAGTGGGCTCTACTACGCTGATTTCATCATCTTTACAGCCCTACTCAACTTTGCGGAGGTAGGACGACGAAATCGAATTCTAACGAATTACCGATTTCTGTCCCACTCTCTTTGCTTTACTTTTATGACTGGTTTGGTATAATGAATGAGACTACAGATGGGACTGGGGCAGGAATGATTTTCTTTGAAAATGATTTCGTCTCGCTCCCTCTTTTCTGTGTGATCAAGGTTATTATTTATGGAAAAGGAGAATCATCTATGCTTTATATTTGGTCCTACTTGAAAAAGTATCCCAAGTGGCTAGCCCTGAATCTATTTTCGGCGGTCCTGTTTGTTATTGTCAATTTGGGCTTGCCAACGATTCTAGCTCGCATGATTGATGAGGGGATTAACCCACGTGATGTGGATCGGCTTTATTTCTGGGGCTGGGTCATGTTTGCGATTATCTTGCTTGGGATTGTGGGGCGGATTATCTTGTCTTACGCGGTTGGTCAGCTAACGACCACTCATGGTCCGAGATATGCGCAATGACCTCTATGCTAGTTACAGGAGTACTCGCATCACGAGTATGAGCAAATCGGGGTATCGTCATTGGTCACTCGCTTGACTTCTGATGCCTTTGTTTTGATGCAGTTTGTGATTCTATGTTGAAGATGAGGGTCATCACACCCTTGATGATGGTTTCCAGTGTTCTCTTGATTCTGACGACCAGTCCTTCTTTAGCGTGGATTGTAGCGGTATCAGTACCATTTCTTGCTGTCGTCGTTTGGTATGTAGCAGGTTAAGACACGTCCACTTTCTGAGAAGCAACAAAAGACACTCGACCATCTTAATCAATTTGCACGTGAAAATTTGACTGGACTTCGTGGATTCGTGCCTTTGCTCGCGAAGAATTCCAAGAGGATAAATTTGCGGCTGAAAATGAAGTTCACGCAGAAAACTCGAATAAATTGTTCAAACTAACTGGTTTGACAGAACCCCTATTTGTGCAGATCATCATTGCTATGATTGTGGCGATTGTCTGGTTTGCTTTGGATCCTCTTCATGACGGTAGTTTGAAAAATTGGGGATCTGGTTGCTTTTATTGAATATAGCTTCCACGCTCTCTTATCTTTCCTCTTTTAGCCAATCTCTTTACCATGTATCCTCGGACTGCGGTTTCTAGTCGTCGGCTCAAGAAAAATCATGGACATGCACATTTTCGATCGATCCAAATGAGAATGGTGTAACAGAAACAGCATCTCGTAGCTATTTGGAATTTGACAAGTCACCTTTTGCTTTATCCAGGTGAGACAGAGAGTCCGGTTCTCCACAACATTTCCTTTCAGGCCAAAACCTGGAGAAACGATTGCCTTTATCGGCTCGACTGTTCTGGGAAATCTTCACTTGCAGTTGATTCCTCGATTCTATGATGTCACCTAGGGAAGATTTTGGTGGATGTGTGGATGTCCGTGACCACAATCTGAAAGCCCTTCGCCAAAAGATTGGTTTTATTCCGCAAAAGGCATTGCTTTTACAGGAACCATTGCTGAGAACCTTCGTTATGGAAAAAGAAGATGCCTCTGTACAAGAGCTAGAACAAGCGGCTGAAATTTCCCAAAGCCAAGGAATTTATCGACAGTCGAGGAACGCTTTGATACGCATTTGGCAGAAGGTGGTAGCAACCTTTCAGGTGGTCAAAAACAACGCTTGTCCATCGCTCGTGCCGTTGTCAAAAGATCCAGATGTCTTTTATTTTTGATGATTCCTTCTCTGCCTTAGACTACAAGACGGATGCCACTTTGCGGAAGCGTCTCAAAGAAGTTACAGGAGATGCGACCGTCTTTGATCGTAGCGCAAACGCGTGGGAACCATTATGGATGCGGATCAAATTATTGTCTTGGACCAAGGGGAAATCGTCGGTCGAGGAACCCACGATGAATTGATGGAAAGCAATGAGATCTATCGTGAAATTGCTAATTCGCAGCTCGATAGTCCATCGTTTACACAGAGGAATAGAAAGGAGAAGCAGATGAAACAAGAACAAAAACAGTTTTTCTAGACTATGGACTTACTTTGAGAGCCTATCGCTTGGAAGTTTGCTTGTCCATTTTCTTGAAAAATCCTGAGTGTCATCAAGTGAGTGTTGTCTGAACCCTTTGTTTTGGGGCTATGCATTACTGAGTTGACAAAAATCTCATGGATATGGCAAAAAGAGCCTGCAGGGCTGGTCTTAACACCTCCTATATCGCGATCATTATGACGCTCTATCTATTCCGTGGGTTCTCTATGAGTTGGGATCTTATTATTCCAACTATTTCATGACCAATGCTGTTCAAAAAGACCGTTCAGGACATGAGAAATGATTTGTCTCATAAAATCAATCACATTCCGGTTTCCTATTTTGACCGGCATCAGTTTGGTGATTTGTTAGGACGTTTTACTAGCGATGTCGAAACAGTCTCGAATGCCTTGCAACAGTCCTTCTTACAAATCGTTAATGCTATCTTTACCTTGCTTTTTGTCATCAGCATGGTCTTATACTTAAATATCCAGCTGGGTCTAGTGGTCATCCTGTCCATTCCAATCACTTATTTCAGTGCTCGATTTATCATGAAAAAATCTCAGCCTTACTTTAAAGAGCAGGCAGATGTTTTGGGGGCAATGAACGGCTTTGTGCAAAGAAAAATTTAACAGGCTTTAATGTCCTTAAGCTCTCATTGTTCGGGAAAAATCTTCCCAGGAAGAGTTTCATGATATTACCCATCACCTTCAAAAAGTAGGGTTCAAGGCTAATTTCATTTCTGGCTTAATGATGCCGATTTTAAATGGAATTTCTGATTTGACTTACCTTATTATCGCTTTGATGGGTGGTTTGCAGTGTTAGCAGAGTCGTTTTGACTGTCGGAATATGCAGGCCTTTCGTTCAATATGTTTGGCAGATCAACCAACCGATTCAAAAACTTGACCCAATTGGCAGGACAGCTACAAAGTGCCAAATCGTCTCTAGACCGATTTTTCCAAGTCATGGATGAACCAGATGAAGTAGCGATGTGACAGAAACCCTCTCTGGAGATTTGACAGGGTCAGGTTAGCTTTAAAAACGTTGATTTCCAATATGTAGCGGACAAACCCTTGATTCGTGATTTCAACCTAGAAGTCAAACCAGGTGAAATGGTGCCATTGTCGGACCGACTGGAGCAGGAAAAACAACCCTGATTAATTTGCTGATGCGCTTTTACGATGTGACTGCAGGATCGATTACAGTCGATGGTCATGATATTCGTCATCTATCTCGCCAAGATTACCGCAAACAATTCGGAATGGTGCTTCAGGATGCTTGGTTATATGAAGGAACCATCAAAGAAAACCTTCGCTTTGGTAATCTCGAGGCAACGGATGAAGAAATTGTTGAAGCCGCAAAGGCAGCCAATGTCGATCACTTTATCCGGACGCTTCCTGGTGGTTATAACATGGAAATGAACCAGAGTCTAGCAATATTTCTCAGGGCAGCAACTCCTAACCATTGCGCGTGCGCTCCTGGCTAATCCTAAAATCTTGATTTTGGATGAAGCGACGTCTTCTGTCGATACGCGTTTAGAACTCTTGATTCAAAAAGCCATGAAGAATTTGATGAAAGGGCGGACTAGCTTTGTCATTGCTCACCGCCTGTCTACCATTCAAGAAGCAGATAAAATCCTTGTCCTCAAAGATGGCCAAATCATCGAGCAAGGAAATCACCAATCCTTGTTAGCAGATAAAGGATTCTACTATGAGCTCTACAATAGCCAATTTTCAAATAAAAAAGCGGAATAAGCTCGTGTTATCAAAAGAGGTTTTGAGAAAGCTGTACTGACCCCAAAAAGTTAGACAAATAATTTAAGTGAAGGATTTAGTCCTGTATTGCACAGGACTGAGTCCTTTAGTTTTACTCAATTCGTTTGTTGTAATAGTCATATAGTCTACAATAAAGCTTTGTTCCAATTGGTTAAGTGACTTAAATGTATTCTCGTAACCATAAAACATTTCCGATTTCAAAAATGCCAAAGATAGGATTCCATCATGCCGTTGTCTGGGCTGTTTCCTTTACGGCACATGGACGGTTGAATCCTTTATCCTCTAAAAACGATGATAATACTGGTGTTGATACTCGCCATCCTTGATCACTATGGAGAATTGTATTTGTGTAATGATTCTCAGTAAAGGCCTGGTCTAACATAGCTTTCACTTGTTCTAAATTTGGTGAAGTTGAAAGATTATAAGCGACGATTTCACTGTTAAAACCATCTAATACTGGTGATAAATAGAGCTTTTGGCTGCTTGCTGGAATGGCAAATTCTGTCACATCTGTGTAGCACTTTTTCCATTGGTTTTGAAGCTTCAAACTGCGCGTTGAATAAGGTTGTCGGCTTTCTTACCAATATCTCCTGTGAGAAGAATACTCGCTTCTGCCGGATTCTAGCTTGTAAATTGAGGACGTTCATCAACCGCTGAACCCTCTTATGATTGACCAAAAAACCGCGATTTCTTAATTCTAAATGTATCCGACGATAGCCATAATTTCCCTTGTGTTCAGTAAAAATAGATTGGATTTCAGCTTTAAGCCCGTGATCCTTATCTGGTTTTTCTAGCTGTTTCAATGATAATAGTAGGTCGAACGAGCGAGTTTAATGGCTTTTTAGAAGAATATCTAACGAAAACTCAGTGATTAATTCTTGAACAATTTCGTCTTTCTTCTTTCTCTTTTCTCCTTCAATCGGAGTTCTCTCAACTTTTTAGAATGGCATTCTCCGCTCTCAGGTATTCATTTTCTGCTTGAAGACGTTCTACCTGTCATTTCTTCAGATTTCTTCTTTAGCTTGCGTCCCATTTTAGGTGCTCTCCCTCTTGTTTTTCTCAACAATAGTATACCCATTTTTCTTGTATTGTGCCAGCTAATTTGGAAGCATTCCTTGGTTTGAAGAGCATAATCAAGCTTACACTTTTTGTGAACGACCTTCAAGTAAGACTTTATCAATGATTTCGTTTTAGTTCAGGAGAATAGTAACAATTCTTTCCTTTTTACGATTTCTATTCCATAACGATCAATCAATTTAATCATGTACTGAAGATTAGAAATCTTTTTATCCCAAATTGATTTGAAAGTCGCCTAAACTCTCTCCTTGCTTTCTTGATTCATATATTTGAACTTTATCTTCAAAAGTTAATTTCATATAAAAGCACCCTCAAAAAGTTAGATTTTTCTGTCTAACTTTTAGGGTGCAGTTCAAGCATTCTCAGCCTCTTTTTCTTACTCACTTTTTATTACTACATAAAAAGGTTAACATTTCTGCAACAAATTGATACAGAATTTCTCACACATCATCTTGTTTGTCATGATAATTTTTATTAGGATAGAATCGTTGTAAAAAATAAAAGGAGAAATGTGTGATGAGTCATTTAAACAAAGATATCATTTTTGGCATTCGTCGAGTCTAAGCTTGGAGTCTTTTTCTGTCGTGATTCTGGATCATGGGGGCTTGTTTTATTGGACAAATCTGTGGCAGCTGATCAAGCTGGAGAGCAGGCACAAGTCCAAACACAAGGGCAAGAAGCGACAACCTCTGATCCCGCAAGCTCCCAAGTAGATACCAGCCAATATGGGAGCATCTATGCCTTACACCCGTTATGAGGCAGACAAAGGGAAACCTCCTTGGAAAGGCAGAGGTAGAGCAGTCTCAAGACACTCACTCAACAGCTATTGAAGCTTCTGAACAGACCCATGTCGCTTTAAAAGAAAAGGAGATGGTGTCTCCTTTAAGGTCAATGAACCAGCCAATGCCTTAACCGTACGCTCACAGTACCAGATGGAGCCAGTGGACAACTCGATGTTCAGGTGAATGGTCACAGTGTTCAACAATTGGATCTTTTCATCTACGTCAAACTGGCAGTACTTGAATGACAAAGGTGTACACGATAGTGCACAGGCTGATACACGCGCTCGGTTCCATTCTGATGAAGTACACAGTCTCCTTCCAGGACTTCAGCTTCAAAAAGGAGATGTGGTTTCACTCGTAAAAACAAAGCAGACGACGTCCATTACGGTCTTGACTTTTGTGGAATTTGAGCAGGCTCCAGATCCGATTGCTCAGGGAGATAATGCCGTCAATATCATTTCTAAAGGGGCAACGCCAAACGATGATACTGATGACAGCCAGGCCTCTATGATGCGATTTATGAAGCTAAACAAACCGGAAAGAATGTCTATATCCCAGCTGGGACGATTTAATCTCAATCGAAAAGTCGGTATCGATGCTTCTGATATGAAGATTTCAGAGCTGGTATCTGGCATACCCAACTGCATTTCACTAGCGACCAAGCTGGGGCGGTGGTTTTGACTTCCTTCACCAAGACAACCATGTTGAATTTAGCGATGTCTATCTGTCCTCCAACCTTCGTTCACGCTATGGTGAAAAAGCTCAGTACAAGGCCATTTCTGGAACGCCAGGGAAGAACTCTACATTCACGATATTTGGGGACTGAGCATTTTGAAGTTGGCATGTGGATTGAGCGATTATGCTGGCAAAAACGATATAGTACTACAGATGGTCTAGTAGTAGAAAAATGTTCGTTTGCGAAACAACCTCGCTGACGGAGTCAACTTTGCCCAAGGGACTAAGAATTCGATTGTCCGCAATTCTAGTATTCGTGGAAATGGAGATGATGGACTAGCCAGCTGGTCAAGTATTGCGGATGGGACAGAATCGGCAGTAGCAGAAAATAATAAATTCTTGTACAATACAATTGAACTCGGTTGGCGCGCTGGGGGTGTTGGAATCTTTGGTGGAAAAGGTCATGAAATTGCCTACAATCGGATTAAAGACATATATCGGGGATTCCGGAATTCGCTTGACAACTGTCTTTAAGGGCCATAACTTTGATTTGAATGAAGAAGGAATTCGGGTTCACCACAATCTCTTGGAGCGTACAGGAACGAAGAGTGATATCTACAACAAGCATCGTGGATCAATTGATGTTGAAACGCGCTATGGAGATATTAAAAATGTCACCATTGAGGACAATGTATTTATAGCGCCATTTGATACAGGTGTGACCGATCACCCTCAATCCAAATGGAGGTATCCTAAACCGTGTAAGTTAGAAACAATCAGACAATAGCGCAACTCACTCAAGCGACTGAAGGAGGAGTGTCTGCCTCCGCTTCAAAAACCAGTTGGACAAGTCTTGAAAGTGAAAGAAAAACCACTTCAAGTAGGTGCAGTGAAAGCTTCCTTCAACCTTCGAAAGTTCAACTGTCTCAAAACAAACCGGTCTGAATCTTAAACAAGCAAAGACAGTCACCAAAACAGTCAAACCCTAACTATGTCTTGAAAGCAACAAATTCCAAGCAAAAGAGCTTTTTGAAAGCTCCGAGTGCTTTTATTCCTTTACCGGATGACGGGGTTACGTCAAACGGTTTACAGAAGGATGGAACCTGGATATAATTCCAGGATTTTTTGCTTGCTGCTAGTCCTTCATTGACAGTGAGAAGGCATATCGGTATACTAGGTATAATCTAATTAGGAGGCCACCATGATGATTCGATCCGTTCAGCTTAGCGATGCAGCAGCTATCCGAGCGATTTACCCAACCTTATGTGACAGAGACAGCTATTACCTTTTGAGGTCGATGTTCCGACTGTCCAGGAATTTGAAAGACGCATCACAAAAACGCTGACTCAATTTCCTTATTTGGTCGCAGAAGTTGATGGGAAAGTGGTGGGGTATGCCTATGCCTCGACCTATTATGCACGCGCTGCCTATGATTGGACCACTGAATTGTCTATTTATGTAGCAAAAGAAGCTCGTGGACAAGGGATTGGATCGGCTCTTTATACTGCCCTAGAAGAGGAGTTGCAAGCACGAGGCTACTTACGCTTTCTGGCCTGTATCGCAGTTCCGAACGAGGCCAGCATTTCCATGCATGAAAAGGGGGCTATGTTCAAGTCGCTCATTTCCAAAAGATTGGCTATAAGTTTAACAATGGCATGATATCGTCTGGATGCAAAAAGACGATCGAAGGGCCAGTAACACTCTTGAAATGTGAGGAAGAAGATGAAGATTGAAGACTTGATTCCCATTTTAGAAGCAGCAACAGTTCCTGAAAAAGGTCCCTGATATGGAAGCTTATATGAAGGGGCATTTCAAATTTCGTAGTATTACAAAGCCACCTTACGTAGGATTGAGAAAGGATTTTTAAAGGCCACATAGGAAAAACAGTCGATTGGCACTTTGTTGAAGCCTGTTGGACACAACCCTATCGGGAGTTTCAGTATGTAGCCATGGATTATTTAGATCGAGTGAAAAAGAACTTGAAGCCTGAAGATTTTTCCAAAAGCTAAAGAAATTGGCTCAAACCAAATCATGGTGGGATAGTATTGATCAGTTGGACCGCATCATCGGAGAGATTACTTTTCACTATCCAGAAACCAAGCAGGTTATGCTGGATTGGAGTAAGGATCAGGACTTTTGGTTGAGGCGGATTGCCATTGATCACCAGCTTATGAGGAAAGAAAAACAGATACGGATTTGTTAGAAAAAGTGATCCTCAATAATCTAGGTCAAAAGCGAGTTCTTTATAAATAAGGCAATCGGCTGGAGTTTACCAATTATTCCAAGGTTAATCCAGATTGGTAGAGGCCTTTATCGACCGCTATCGAGAACAGTTATCTCCTTTAGTCATCTGGAGAAGGAAGCAAGTACCTACCTTCTTGACAGTTTGTGGATGTTCATGGTAAACTAGTTTTATGCGATGAGTCGATTGGCTCTTAGGAGCCTTTTGCGCTGAGGAGGTCTACATTCAATTGTAACGCAGGAGCGGACCTTGAACAGTTGTGTGAACCGGCTGTTCTCACCGAAAGGTGCCTCGAACCTGATCTTCGGATCAGGATTTTTGTGCCTTCAGGACTTTTCATTTATGTCAAAGAAAATTGTATAATAGTACAAATACTCAATTTTTAGAAAATTTTGAAAGAGGATTTACTTTGGGATACACAGTTGCTGTTGTCGGTGCTACAGGTGCCGTTGGTGCTCAAATGATCAAAATGTTGGAAGAATCTACTCTTCCAATCGATAAAATTCGCTACCTTGCGTCAGCACGTTCTGCAGGAAAAGTCTTGCAATTTAAAGGGCAAGACGTGACCATTGAGGAAACGACCGAAGATGCTTTCGAAGGGGCTGATATTGCTCTCTTCTCAGCTGGTGGTTCAACATCTGCCAAATATGCACCTTATGCGGTGAAAGCAGGCGCAGTAGTGGTTGATAACACTTTATTTCCGTCAAAACCGGATGTCCCATTGGTAGTTCCTGAAGTGAATGCACATGCGCTTGATGCTCACAACGGAATTATCTCTTGTCCAAACTGTTCAACCATCCAAATGATGGTAGCGCTTGAGCCAGTTCGTCAAAAATGGGGCTTGGACCGTATCATCGTGTCTACTACCACAAAGCTGTTTTCAGGTGCTGGTATGGGAGCTATTCTTGAAACCCAACGTGAGTTGAAAGAAGTCTTGAATGACTGAGTTAACCCACGCGATGTCAAAGCTGAAATCTTGCCATGTGGTGGTGATAAGAAACACTACCCAATTGCCTTTTAACGCTCTTCCACAAATCGATGTCTTCACAGAAAACGACTATACTTACGAAGAAATGAAGATGACAAACGAAAACCAAGAAAATCATGGAAGATGATAGCATTGCTGTTTCAGCAACATGTGTGCGGATTCCAGTCTTGTCAGCTCACTCAGAGTCAGTCTACATTGAAACAAAAAGAAGTGGCACCAATTGACGAAGTGAAAGCTGCTATTGCAGAATTCCCAGGTGCAGTCCTTGAAGACGATGTTGCTCACCAAATCTACCCACAAGCCGTTAATGCGGTCGGTTCCACGCGATACTTTCGTTGGACGGATTCGTAAAGACTTGATGCTGAAAAAGGAATCCACATGTGGGTGGTTTCAGATAACCTCCTTAAAGGAGCTGCTTGAACTCAGTCCAAATCCGCAGAAACTCTTCACGAACGTGGACTCGTACGTCCAACAGCTGAATTGAAATTTGAGTTGAAATAGGAGAAAACAGAAATCAGTAACTCGAAGAGTTTGATTTCGTAGTTTTTCCCCGCACAGTTGATTAGGAAGTACGAATGTTGCAAACATGAGTAGTTCCAATCAACCATGGTGTCACGAAACAGAAATCAGTAACTCGAAGAGTTTGATTTCTTCCTCAGCTTTCTAACGAATCAACTTGTTTTATGAACAGATCATGAGGCAAAGGCAAGCCCTCAGCCTCTTTCTTATATAGAGAAAGGTTTTTCTATGTCTTATCAAGATTTAAAAAGATTGTAAAATCATCACTGCATTTATTACCCCCTTCCATGAAGATGGAACCATTAATTTTGATGCTCTTCCCTGCCTTGATCGAGCACCTCTTGGCACATCATGCAGATGGGATTCTCTTTAGCTGGAACGACTGCAGAAAGTCCAACTCTGACCCACGATGAGGAATTGCAACTCTTGCGGCCGTTCAAAAAGATTGTCAATGTCGAGTTCCTTTGATCGCTGGTGTCGGAACCAATGAAACACGCGACTCGATTGAGTTCGTTAAAGAAGTGGATGCTTTTTGGTGGCTTTGCAGCAGGATTGGCTATCGTCCTCATTACAACAAACCATCCCAAGAAGGAATGTATCAACACTTTTAAAAGCGATTGCGGATGCATCTAATCTTCCGATTATTATCTACAATATTCCTGGACGCGTGGTAGTAGAAATGACACCTGAAACCATGCTTCGTTTGGCAGAACACTCAAATATCATTGGGGTCAAAGAGTGTACAACTCTTGCTAATATGGCCTATTTGATTGAACACAAGCCAGAAGAATTTCTCGTCTATACAGGGGAAGATGGAGATGCTTTCCATGCGATGAATCTTGGTGCAGATGGAGGATCTCAGTGGCTTCTCATACAAATGGAGATGAAATGCATGAGATGTTCCAAGCTATTGAACACAACGATATTAAAAAGGTTGCAGCTATCCAACGTCAATTTATCCTAAAGTCAATGTTCTCTCTCTTATCCGAGTCCAGCTCCTGTCAAAGCTGTCTTAAACTATATGGGCTTTGAAGCAGGACCAACTCTGTTTTGCCATTGGTGCCAGCACCTGCAGAAGAAGCGAAGCGCATTATCAAGGTTGTAGTGGATGGGGATTACCACGCGACCAAAGAAATCAGTACGGGAGTTTTAAGACCAGATTACTAATATTTTATTGTAGAAAATGTGTTTGAATAAAAATAACTAACTTCCCAATCAATGAATCTATTTTTGAAAGACCTTTGATTCTTTGTAAAAATTATATAATAAAAGTAGTAGGTCTTCATTTCTTTATAAAAGGAAATGGAGTATTCATGAAAATTTAAAATAAAGGAGACCTGATGGAAGTCATTAAACGTAGTGGAGAAGTGGTTGAATTCAACCCAGATAAAAATTTACCAAGCTATTTTGAAAGCTGCGCAAGTTGTCTATGTTTTGACAGATGATTTGCGACAAAACCTAGCTCAGTAACGAAGAAAGTTGCCATGGATTTGGATGAAGCCCAAGTAGAACGTGCAACCATCAGTATGATCCAATCATTAGTGGAACAACGCTTGCTGGGGAGCAGGTTATATTACCATTGCAGAACACTACATTTCTATCGCTTGCAACGTGATTTAGAGCGTAGTGGCTACGGAGACCACATCGCCGTCCATTTGCATTTTGAACAAATTCACTGGAATATAAAATAGAAGTTACTTCGGGTGGCTTTTTTAGTATTTTTTTATTAATCACTGAGAATTCAAGAAAACATGGTATAATAGAAGAGATTGAACTGGAAAGGAAGTGAGATTATGGCAACTATTCAATGGTTTCCTGGACACATGTCCAAAGCTAGAAGACAAGTACAAGAAAATTTAAAATTTGTGGATTTTGTGACGGTTTTGGTAGATGCTCGTTTGCCACTATCAAGCCAAAATCCTATGTTAACAAAAATTGTTGGTGATAAGCCTAAATTAATGATTTTAAACAAGGTAGACTTGGCCGATCCTGTGGCGACAAAAGAATGGCAGGACTATTTCGAATCACAAGGGATCAAAACCCTAGCTATTAACTCTAAAGAGCAATCTACGGTTAAGAAGGTCACAGATGCTGCTAAGAGTTTGATGGCCGATAAAATTGCCCGTCAAAAGGAACGGGGGATTCAGATTGAAACCCTTCGGACCATGATCATCGGGATTCCTAATGCTGGGAAATCAACTCTGATGAACCGCTTAGCGGGGAAAAAGATTGCTGTTGTTGGGAATAAACCAGGCGTGACTAAGGGGCAACAATGGTTGAAAACGAATAAGGATCTTGAAATCTTGGATACTCCAGGGATTCTCTGGCCCAAGTTTGAAGATGAAGAAGTGGCCTTAAAGCTTGCTTTAACAGGCGCCATCAAGGATCAGTTGCTTCCAATGGATGAAGTGACCATCTTTGGCCTTAACTATTTTAAAGAGCACTATCCAGCTGTTTTGCAGGAACGTTTTAAACAAATGGATCTGGAACAAGAAGCTCCTGAAATCATTATGGAGATGACCCAGAAATTAGGATTTCGTGAAGATTACGACCGTTTTTACCAACTCTTTGTCAAAGATGTTCGCGATGGGAAATTGGGACGGTATACGCTGGATCGCGTAGGGGAAATTGATGGCAACCATTAAGGGAATTAAAGAACGATTAGCAAGCATTCAGCGGTTAGACGATCCTTATTGACTGAATTGGAACAGATAGCTGATCTGGTGTGATCCAAGCGATCGCAAAGCGAAAAAGAAATCCAAAAACGTTTAGATGAAGATGAGCGCTAGAAGGAATGCTGGCCTCATGAAAAAGAATGCGATGCGTGAGATTGAGCTCATTGCAGGAGTAGACGAAGCGGGACGTGGCCCATTAGCGGGACCAGTTGTTGCAGCTGCCGTGATCTTGCCGAAAGCTTGTAAAATTCCGGGCCTCAACGATAGTAAAAAGATTCCAAAATCCAAACACAAGGAAATCTATGAGCTGTGCTCCAAAAACGCCGTTGCGATCGGAATCGGCATCAAGGATCAATCAAGTGATAGACCAGGTTAATATCTATGAAGCTACGAAGCTAGCCATGATGGAAGCCATTGGTCAGCTAGAGTCTCAACCCCAGCATCTTTGATTGATGCTAGAAGTTAGATTTTCCTATTCCCCCAAACTAGTATCATCAAAGGAGATGCTAATTCTTATCCATTGCTGCAGCATCCATCGTAGCCAAGGTGACCTCGGGATCAGATGATGGAAGAGTTTGATCTAGAATATCCGGGGTATGATTTTGCGCAGAACGCTGGCTATGGGACGGCTAATCACCTTGCTGGTCTGCACAAGCTGGGAGTGACTCCTATCCACCGGCGTTCATTTGAACCTGTCAAATCAATGTGTGAGGATTGAGCTATGCTATTTCACCATCGATATTGGGGGAACCTTTATTAAGTACGGTCTGATGGATCTGAACTATCACTTGGTTCATACAGACAAGATCCCGACGCCACTCTACGATTGAGGAGTTTTGGCAAGGATTAGAAGAAATCGTTACACCTGTTCGGGAACAAATAGACGGAATCGCCATTTCTTGTCCTGGTGAGATCCAAAAGACACTTGGCTTTGTCTTTCGAGGCGGTCTCATCCCTTATTTGCGCAACATTCCTCTGGCTAGTAGATTGCAACAAATATTTCAAGTACCAGTCACTGTTCTCAATGATGGAGTAGCCGCAGGTCTAGCAGAAGCAAGGCTTGGCAATCTGAAAAGATTGTCCGTGCGAGAGCGACCTTGGTCTTAGGGGACAGGAGTTGGCCTTGCTCTTATTTCTAACAGTGATTTATTGAGTGGATGGCAACTGACAGAATACATTCGGTCTATTAATAAGACAGAAAGAACGCCCTGAAAAATCGTCGTTTTCATCGAGAACTCTTTGCAAGGCATTTCAATCTTTTGAAAACACCGGTTCAGCTGTTCAATTTGTTGAGAAGGCTAGTCACATCTTGAACCCTAGAAAAAGGCAGATGGTATAGCTGTATTCAAGGCTCTTGACCAAGGGGGTAACGAGGAACTGACAACCTTGTTTCAGGAGTATTGTCATGATATTGCTATTCTGATTTTTTAATCTTCAATCTTTGTTGCGACTTGAGAAGGTGACCATTGAGGGGCGTTAGTAGCCAAACCGCTACTGATCTATGAAATCAATCACCATGCAATGACCTGCTTTCAAAGAGGGCACGAACAATTTGAGGCTTTGCCCATTCAAGCGGCTCGCTTTCATAATGAGAGCAACCTAATTATAGCTGCAGCTACTTTTATTCATCACTCAAATCAAAAAGTTCTAGAAATAGAGCTTTTTCTTTTCTTTTTCGAATAAATAAGTGAGAGGAAGTAGAAGGTGACCATGGAGAAATTTGAAATCTTTAAATTAAAAAGCAGCCGGTTTTATCAAATGAGCAAGTCTTGAGAGTCTTAGATTACTGTAAGAAAGATCAAATCTTGCCAAGCTTAGAAGAGATAGCAAGGATAGCTGGCTGTCGCAGTATCATTCATTTTGTAGACAAATACCGGCAACTAGATGACGACCAATTACACAAAGACTTTGAACGATTCCCATCTTTATCCATTTTGATCCTGAATACCCTGAGGAATTGCTACAGATCTACAATCCTCCCTGCACTCCTTTACCAAGGAGATTTGGAGCTGTTAACCAAACCGAAGATTGCAGCTCGTAGGAGCTCGAGAGACAACGCGAGAGGGGGTACGATCTGTAGAGAAAATTATTAAGGAACTTGGGAATGAACTGGTCATCGTCAGTGGACTTGCAAAAGGGATTGATGCGACTGCACATTATGCCAGTATCCGAAATGGTGGAGACCATCGGAGTGATAGGAACGGGGCTGGATGTTTTTATCCTAAGGTAACCAAAGACTACAGATGCACATGGGCGAGTATCATCTTGTCTTGAGCGAGTATGGACCAGGACAGGCTCCTTTGAAGTTTCATTTTCCTGAGAGAAATCGCATCATTGCAGGAATCTGTCAGGCTGTGATTGTGGCAGAGGCACGACTTCGTTCAGGAAGTTTAATTACTTGTGAGCGTGCCATGGAGGAAGGACGAGATGTTTTGCTATTCCAGGAGATATTTTTAGATGGAAAATCTGCAGGCTGCCATCACTTGATTCAAGAAGGTGCAAAGCTTGTCACATCAGGCCAGGACATTCTTGATGAATTTAAATACGAATTGTGATTTTCCTATAGGAGAAGTTCTAGTTGACATCTTTTCTTAAAATGTATTAAACTCAATGAGATTTATACAATACAGAGGGATAAAACGTGGTAACAAAAAAGAAAAGTAGCAATAAACCAAGAAAAATTTGGTGATTGTGGAGTCTCCTGCCAAGGCGAAAACAATCGAAAAATACCTTGGTCGTAACTACAAAGTCATGGCTAGTGTTGGCCATATTCGGGACCTGAAAAAATCAACCATGTCGATTGACTTCGACAATAACTATGAACCGGAGTATATCAATATTCGCGGAAAAAGGTCCCTTTGATCAATGATTTGAAAAAGAAGCTAAAAAGCCAAACAAGTCTTTCTCGCAAGTGACCCGGACCGAGAAGGAGAAGCTATTTCTTGGCATTTGGCTCATATTTTGAACTTGGATGCCAAAGAAAAGAACCGTGTGGTCTTTAACGAAATCACTAAGGATGCGGTCAAAAATGCCTTTAAAGAACCGCGTCAAATCGATACGGACTTGGTCGATGCCCAACAAGCACGTCGGGTCTTGGACCGGATTGTAGGGTATTCGATCTCCCCAATTCTTTGGAAAAAGGTCAAAAAGGACTTTCTGCAGGGCGCGTGCAATCTGTTGCCCTCAAATTAATCATTGATCGCGAAAATGAAATCAATGATTTCAAGCCGGAAGAATACTGGACCATTGATGGTGTCTTCAAAAAAGGGACCAAACAATTCCAAGCTAGCTTCTATGGGATTGATGGCAAGAAGATGAAGCTCAACACCAATGAAGAGGTGAAAGCAGTTCTTGAACGCTTAGATGGCAAAGATTTTACCGTTGAAAAAGTTGAAAAGAAAGAACGTCGTCGGAATGCACCACTTCCTTTACACCACCTCTTCTATGCAGATGGATGCAGCTAATAAGATCAACTTTCGTACACGCAAGACCATGATGGTCGCTCAGCAATTGTACGAAGGAATCAATATTGGCTCTGGTGTTCAAGGTTTGATTACCTATATGCGTACCGACTCCACACGGATCAGTCCGGTTGCACAAAATGAGGCAGCTAACTTTATCGTGGATCGCTTCGGTGAGAAATATTCTAAGCATGGAAGCCGTGTGAAGAATGCTTCTGGTGCCCAAGATGCCCATGAAGCGATTCGTCCGTCTAGCGTTTTCAATACTCCTGAGAGCATTGCTAAATACTTGGACAAAGACCAATTGAAACTCTACACCCTGATTTGGAACCGTTTTGTCGCTAGCCAGATGACGGCAGCTGTCTTTGATACTATGAATGTCCGTTTAGGTCAAAATGGGGTTCAGTATGCATGGCAAATGGGAGCCAGGTGAAGTTTGATGGTTATTTGGCGATTTATAATGATTCAGATAAGAACAAGATGTTGCCGGATATGGTAGAAGGTGATATCGTCAAGCAGGTCAATAGCAAGCCTGAGCAACACTTTACCCAACCACCGGCTCGTTATTCTGAAGCGACCTTGATTAAGACGCTGGAGGAAAATGGAGTAGGTCGTCCTTCAACCTATGCTCCGACGATTGAGACCATTCAAAAACGCTATTATGTGAAGCTGGTAGCCAAACGCTTGAACCAACGGAATTAGGGGAGATCGTTAATAAAACTGATTGTTGAATTTTTTTCCCAGATATCGTTAATGTGACCTTCACAGCGGAGATGGAAGGGAAACTCGATGATGTCGAACTCGGAAAAGAAGAGTGGCAAAAAGTCATTGATGCCTTCTACAAAACCATTTTCTAAAGAAGTCGCCAAGGCTGAAGAAGAGATGGAAAAATCCAAATCAAAAGACGAACCAGCTGGTTTTGATTGTGAAGTTCAGTGGCAGCCCGATGGTGATTAAATTAGGACGTTTTGGTAAGTTCTATGCTTGTAGTAATTTCCCCAGATTGTCGTCATACTCAAGCCATTGTCAAAGAAAATCAGGTGAGTGTCCAAACTGTCACCAGGGACAAATCATTGAGCGTAAAAACCAAACGAAATCGTATTTTCTATGGCTGTAATCGCTACCCAGACTGTGAATTTACTTTGGGACAAGCCAATTGGCCGTGACTGTCCAAAAAATGTGGTCATTACTTAGTTGAGAAGAAAGTCCGTGGCGGTGGCAAACAAGTCGTATGTAGCAATGGGGACTACGAAGAAGAAAAAGTGAAATAATCTTTTAAATGATTAGATGTCTATTATAACGACAATTTTTAAAATGTCTGTTATAATAGACATTTTGCTTTTTCGTTATAATAGACATAAGGAGGTGGGCTTATGTATCTTGCTTTGATTGCAGATGTCATTGATTCCAAAATGGTTCAAGAACGTCTTGACCTGCAAAAACAGGTAGGAAAAACGCTTCAAAAGATGAACGAATTATTTGGAGATTACCTGGCATCCCTGTTTTACTTTTGACCTTGGGGGATGAGTTTCAGGCACTTTTTAAAAGTGGATGCTCTTATTTTCAAATCATTGATACCCTGCGTTCAGAACTGACCCCTACTCAACTTCGTTTTGGGATTGGCCTCGGGGAGATTGTAACAGCTATTGATCCCTTGCAAAGTGTTGGAGCAGATGGTCCAGCTTATTGGAATGCACGCGCAGCCATCAATTTTGTTCATCAGAAAAATGACTATGGCAGTACACAGATTTATTTTTCAAGCGGGAAGGAAAAACCAAGACTTTTTAGAACGCCCTCATCGCTTCTGGAGAAGCCATTCGTTCAGGTTGGCGGGATAGTCAGGAAGAGATCTTGCTCAATCTTCTAAAGAGATCCGTATATAGCGAGTCCTTTAGTCAGCAGGATTTGGCTCAATCACTAGCTATCAACCCAAGTGCCCTCTCTAAACGGTTAAAGAGTAGTAGTATCCGTGTTTATTTACGGGGAGAGCAGCTGCCCTGGCTAGTATACAAAGCACAGTGAAAGGAGAGGAAGATGAGCGGATTGTCTAGTATCGTAGTGAATCCATACTTGATTCTCTTGTTGATTTGTCATTTACTATCAGATTATTATTTTCAAAGCCAAAAAGATGGCGGATCGTAAGGATCAGGAGAAGAAGGTTCTCGGCCTTCATATTCTGTATGTAGCTCTTCCTCTGTTTGTCGTTTCCTCTGTCATATGGATCTCATGGTGGATTTGCTTGGTCATTTTACTAACTCATGCTGGAATAGATTTCTTAAAACCGATCGTGCAGAAGCAATTGAAATTACCAAAAGCATGGACTTTTGCCTTGGATCAAGTCTTGCATATCGCCATCATTAGCTGTCTAGTCCTTTTAGGAGCGAAGAATGGCACGACCTATCTTCTACCCTTTGACACTTTAAATCTGATCTTTTATGTCCTCCTAGTTGGGAAACCAAGCAATATCGCCTTTAAAATTCTGTTTGCCAAGTATCAACCTACCAGCAAGAAGAAAATGGATACGATCACTGGGGCTGGTTCCATGATTGGTTTTTTAGAGCGTTTGGTGATTGGTGCCTGTCTCGTCTATGGGCAATTTGCTTCGATCGGGCTAGTCTTTACGGCCAAATCTATCGCCCGCTACAATAAAATTTCGGAAAATCCAGCCTTTGCGGAGTATTACTTGATTGGATCCTTATTCAGTATCCTCTCTGCCCTCTTAGCAGCTTGGTTGTGTTTATAAGAAAATAAATAGTTAAAGTCTAGACAGGAAGGAAAAAGCTCCCTGTCTTTTTACCTGGCTTTTTGGTATAATGGACCAAGTAGCAAAATTTAGAAAGATTTGTGGGTGTCTAACAGTTCAGTAGGCTTGTTTTTAACGGATTTAGTTTTCACCCAAAGAGGTATTAGTGTCATGTCTCAATCTTATATCAATGTGATCGGTGCGGGCCTTGCTGGCTCTGAAGCAGCTTACCAGATTGCCCAACAGGGAATTCCGGTCAAGCTTTATGAAATGCGGGGAGTGAAATCCACTCCGCAACACAAAACAGACAACTTTGCTGAGTTAGTGTGTTCCAACTCTCTTCGTGGGGATTCTCTCACCAATGCTGTCGGGCTCCTCAAAGAAGAAATGCGTCGTCTGGGTTCTGTCATCCTTGAAGCAGCAGAAGCGACTCGTGTACCAGCTGGTGGAGCACTGGCAGTGGACCGGGAAGGCTTTGCTAGTCGGGTAACGGAGAAGGTGTCCCAACACCCTCTCATTGAAGTCATTCGCGATGAAATTACGGAATTGCCGACAGATGCCATCACAGTGATCGCAACAGGGCCTCTAACCAGTGATGCCTTGGCAGAAAAGATCCATGCCCTTAATGGTGGCGATGGTTTCTATTTCTATGATGCAGCAGCTCCAATCATCGATGTCAATACTGTCGATATGAACAAGGTCTATCTCAAGTCTCGTTATGACAAAGGAGAAGCAGCCTATCTCAACTGTCCCATGACCAAACAGGAATTTATGGATTTCCACGAGGCCTTGGTCAATGCAGAAGAAGCCCCGCTCAACTCTTTTGAAAAAGAAAAGTATTTTGAAGGTTGTATGCCAATTGAAGTCATGGCCAAACGAGGCATCAAAACCATGCTTTATGGCCCTATGAAGCCAGTTGGACTCGAGTATCCAGATGATTACAAAGGGCCACGTGATGGGGAGTTTAAGACACCTTACGCAGTCGTTCAGTTACGCCAAGACAATGCGGCTGCCAGCCTCTACAATATCGTCGGCTTCCAAACTCACCTTAAATGGGGCGAACAAAAACGGGTCTTCCAAATGATTCCAGGTTTGGAACATGCGGAGTTTGTCAGATACGGCGTCATGCACCGCAATTCCTACATGGATTCTCCAAATTTGCTAGAACAAACCTACCGTTCTAAGAAACAACCGAACCTCTTCTTTGCAGGCCAAATGACAGGTGTAGAAGGCTATGTTGAGTCAGCGGCCTCAGGTTTGGTAGCTGGAATCAATGCAGCTCGCCTTTTCAAAGGGGAAGAAGCAGCGATTTTCCCTGAAACGACAGCTATCGGAAGCCTGGCTCACTATATCACCCATGCTGACAGCAAGCATTTCCAACCCATGAATGTCAACTTCGGGATTATCAAAGAGCTGGAAGGTCCACGCATTCGGGATAAAAAGGAACGTTATGAGAAAATTGCCGAACGTTCTTTACAAGATTTGGCTCAGTTTATGGAAAAATAACCCAATAAAGGAAAAAGTTTGGAGAAAATCCAGACTTTTTCTTCTAAAAATGGTATAATGAATAAAATTTAGAATATAGAGAGTTTTCTGACAATGAACAAATCCTATTTTTATTTAGATATGAAGACACACGAGTTGAAAGTGCCTTATACCGGAAAACTCCGTCGTGTGCGAGTCTTATTACCTAAGAATTATGAAACGGATACAGATAGACGTTACCCTGTTATTTATTTCCACGATGGGCAGAACGTTTTGTATAGCAAGGAAGCTTATGCGGGTCATTCCTGGAAAGTCATTCCAGCCATTAAGCGGAATCCTGATATTAGCCGCATGATTGTCGTTGCGATCGATAATGATGGTTTCCAACGCATGAACGAATACTCTGCCTGGAGTACAAGGAATCTAATATTCCTGGCATGCAATTTGGTGGCAAGGGAGTTGAGTACGGCGAATTTGTTATGGAAGTGGTGAAACCTTTTATCGACCAAGAATACCGGACTCTTGCTGATCGAGAACATACGGCCATGATTGGTTCTTCCTTGGGTGGAAATATTACCCAATTCTTGGGCATAGAGTACCAAGATCAAATCGGTTGTTTAGGGGTCTTTTCATCCGCTAACTGGCTACACCAAGATGCCTTCAATCATTATATCGAACGCAAAAAATTATATGCAGACCAACGGATCTACATCTATGTGGGGACTGAAGAGGCGGATGATACAGATAAAACTTTGATGGCAGGAAACATCAAGCAAGCCTATATTGATTCATCTCTTCGTTATTATCACGATGTTATCCAACAAGGAGTTGCTTTAGAAAATATTGCCATTCGGATTCAATCCGGCGCTATTCACCATGAAGAAGCTTGGGCCGAACATTTACCTGAGTGCCTTCGTTTTTTGGCAGAAAATTGGGATTAATAGACTGTAAATAAAGAAATAAAAGAAAGAGGGAACCTATGAATATAGAACATCTTAGCCACTGGAGTGGCCAACTTAACCGCGAAATGTATCTAAACCGTTATGGACATGCAGGGATTCCTGTAGTGGTCTTCGCTTCATCAGGTGGAAGCCATAATGAGTACTACGACTTTGGTATGATTGATGCCTGTGCTCAGTTTATCGAAGAAGGACGGGTTCAATTTTTCACCCTTTCAAGTGTCGATAGTGAAAGCTGGCTTTGTAATTGGAAAAACCCTCACGACCGTGCAGAAATGCATCGTGCCTATGAACGCTACGTGATTGAAGAAGCCATTCCTTTCATTAAGCACAAAACGGGTTGGTTTGACCCAATGATGACAACCGGTTGCTCTATGGGAGCCTACCATGCCCTTAATTTCTTCTTGCAACATCCAGATGTTTTCAACAAAGTTATAGCTTTGAGTGGTGTCTATGATGCTCGTTTCTTTGTTGGTGAGTTTGGTGGGGATGAAGCGATTTACCAAAACTCTCCATCTGATTACATTTGGCATCAAAATGATGGCTGGTTTATCGACCGTTACCGTCAGGCGGAAATTGTCATCTGTACTGGTCTTGGGGCTTGGGAACAGGACGGCCTTCCATCTTTCTACAAACTGAAAAGAAGCCTTTGATCACAAAAAAATATTCCTGCATGGTTTCGCTGAATGGGGACATGATGTAGCCCACGATTGGGAATGGTGGCGCAAACAAATGCCATATTTCCTAGGCCAAATGCATTTATAAGTAAAAAGGGAGGAGACCTCAATGAATTATATCGTTATTTCACCATATTACCCACAAAACTTCCAACAATTTACAATCGAACTAGCTAATAAAGGGATCACTGTTTTAGGAATTGGTCAAGAGCCATATGAACAGTTAGATGACCCTTTGCGCAACAGCTTAACAGAATATTTCCGTGTTGAAAAATTTGGAAAATCTGGATGAAGTGAAGCGTGCGGTAGCCTTTCTCTTTTACAAACATGGTCCAATCGATCGTATCGAATCCCACAATGAGTACTGGTTGGAATTGGATGCGGCGCTTCGGGAGCAATTCAATGTCTTTGGTGCCAAACCAAAAGATCTGAAGAAAACCAAGTTCAAATCTGAAATGAAGAAACTCTTTAAGAAAGCTGGAGTCCCAGTCGTTCCGGGTGCTGTGGTTAAAACAGAAAAAGACATTGATAAAGCTGTGAAGAAGATTGGGTTGCCTTTGATTGCTAAGCCTGACAATGGGGTAGGAGCAGCAGCGACCTTCAAGATCGAAACGCCAGAAGATGTGGACCATTTCAAGGCAGAATGGGATGGCCATACCGAGTACTTCTTTGAGAAATTTGTCACTTCTAGTGAGATTTGTACCTTTGATGGTCTGGTTGATCGTGATGGCAACATTGTCTTCTCCACTACATTTGACTATGTTTATACGCCACTCGATTTGATGCTCTATAAGATGGACAACTCTTATTATGTCCTCAAAGAGATGGATCCAAAATTGCGTCAATACGGGGAAGCGATTGTCAAAGCCTTTGGCATGAAGGAACGTTTCTTCCACATTGAGTTCTTCCGCGATGGGGATGACTATATTGCGATCGAGTACAATAATCGCCCTGCAGGTGGCTTTACCATCGATGTCTACAACTACGCTCACTCGATTGATTTGTACCGTGGCTATGCTGCCATCGTAGCAGGAGAACCTTTTCCAGCTTCTGAGTTTGAGCCCCTTTATTGCTTGGCAACTTCTCGTCGTGCCAATGCAGCCTATGTTCTGTCAGAAGAAGAAGTTTTGGCTAAATACCATGATCAATTCCGTGTCAAGAAAGACATGCCAGCGGCCTTTGCGGAACTTCAGGGAGATTACCTCTATATGCTTACAACACCTAGTCGTGAAGAATTGGAACAAATGATTCATGACTTTGGCCAACGCCAATCATAAGATGACGACCGGTAGGATAGGATCCTATCGGTTTTTTATGTGACTATTGAATGAGATGGAAAAATCTAGAAGTTTGTGAAAAAACTAAATATTTCCTTTTGAAAGCTTATAGTTTCCATAATTATAGTGTTTAGGATTGTGAATTTTTCTGAGCATTATTTTTGACTGAGCTTTCATTTTTGGCTAGAATGAAAGTGAATGAATAAATGCTAAGAAAGGCGAAATGATGGCAACATTAGACAAAAGTCTCTTATTGGAAATGTTCCGTAAAATGGAAGAAATCCGTCGCATGGACTTGAAAATTGCACAGTTAGTAAAAAAAGGGAAAGTGCCAGGAATGACGCACTTTTCTGTTGGAGAAGAAGCGGCTAACGTTGGCGCTATGTTGGCTTTAAACGACGATGATTTGCTGACATCTAACCACCGTGGACACGGACAAGCCATTGCAAAAGGAATCGACCTGAATGGAATGATGGCTGAAATCCTTGGTAAGTATACCGGTACTTGTAAAGGAAAGGGTGGCTCTATGCACATCGCCGACCTTGATGCCGGGAACCTCGGTGCCAACGGTATCGTCGGTGGTGGTATGGGGATTGCCGTAGGTGCAGCTCTTACCCAACAAATGCATAAGACTGGAAAGATTGTTGTCTGCTTCTTTGGGGACGGCGCAACCAATGAAGGTGTCTTCCACGAAGCGGTCAATATGGCTTCCATCTGGAATCTTCCAGTTATTTTCTACTGTATCAATAATGGTTATGGAATCTCTGCTGACATCAAGAAAATGACAAATGTGGAGCACATTCATGAGCGTAGTGGCTGCTTACGGCATTCCAGGAATGTTTATTCCTGATGGTAACAACGTCATTGATGTCTATGAAGGATTCCAAAAAGCTGTTGAACACGTCCGCTCCGGTAAAGGTCCTGTCTTGATCGAAAGTGTCACCTATCGTTGGCTTGGTCACTCTTCATCTGACCCTGGTAAATACCGGACTCGTGAAGAAGTCGAAGAGTGGAAGAAGAAAGATCCGATTGAAAATCTTCGCAAGTATCTCCTTGAAAATGAAATTGCGAGCGCAGAAGAATTGGATCAGATTCAAGAAGAAGTGAAAGAAGCCGTTGAAGCTTCAGTGAAATTTGCGGAAGAAAGCCCATTCCCTCCACTCGAATCAGCTTTCGAAGATATTTACGCAGACTAAGGGGGAGTAGAGAATTATGGAAACAAAATTAATGTCATTCCGCGATACCATTATCCTTGCTATGTCTGAGGAAATGCGTCGCGACGAAAATGTATTGTTGATGGGGGAAGATGTCGGAGTTTTCGGTGGAGACTTTGGAACTTCTGTAGGGATGCTAGAGGAATTTGGTCCAGAACGTGTTCGTGATTGTCCGATTTCTGAGGCTGCGATCTCAGGTGCAGCAGCTGGTGCAGCCATGACTGGACTTCGTCCAATCGTTGATATGACCTTCATGGATTTCTCAGTGATTGCCATGGATGCTATCGTTAACCAAGCTGCGAAGACGCGCTACATGTTTGGCGGAAAAGGGCAAGTACCGATGACCGTTCGCTGTGCTGCTGGTAACGGAGTTGGTTCTGCAGCTCAACACTCCCAATCCTTGGAATCATGGTTCACCCATATTCCTGGTTTGAAAGTTGTTGCTCCAGGAACTCCAGCGGATATGAAGGGACTTCTCAAGTCATCTATCCGTGATAACAACCCCGTTATCATTCTTGAGTACAAATCAGAATTCAACCAAAAAGGGGAAGTGCCTGTTGATCCCGACTATACCATTCCACTTGGTGTCGGAGAAATCAAACGTGAGGGTACTGATGTCACTGTCGTAACTTACGGGAAAATGCTTCGTCGTGTTATGCAAGCAGCTGAAGAATTAGCTGAAGAAGGCATTTCAGTAGAAGTAGTAGACCCACGTACCTTGGTTCCACTTGATAAAGAGATTATTATTAATTCTGTTAAGAAAACAGGAAAAGTCGTCCTTGTCAATGACGCCCATAAAACAAGTGGTTATATCGGTGAAATCTCAGCTATCATTTCTGAATCAGAAGCATTTGATTACTTGGATGCACCCATCCGTCGTTGTGCGGGTGAAGATGTGCCAATGCCTTACGCACAAAACCTTGAAAATGCAATGATTCCAACAGTTGAAAGCATCAAAGATGCTATTCGTAAAACATATAACAAAGAATAATACATAACATAAATTATGTAATATCATTTGAATTAGACGAGGAAACTTTGTATCTTTTTAGGTACAAAGTTCTCTGCGTCCTTAATATCTTAGATTAGAGCACGGGCTAAAGTCTGTGTGAAAAAGATAAACTTTCCTAGAAACTAAAGTTTCTTCGTCAAGTTTCCTATTTTCACTTTGACTTTTGACGCCCTTAGTATCTTGTAAATGAATCCGGACGGAGGCCTGTGAAAAAAAGATAGATTTCCTTGTGTTCATCGAACACAGCGTCAATCTCCTATTTTTTCTTTGTCCTCTTCGTCCTTGATATCTTAGTATAGAATAGGAGAGGTCATGGCTGATGATAAGCTAAGAGCGACTCCTGCGGCTAGAAAATTAGCGGATGATCTTGGGATCAACCTCTATGATGTTTCTGGTTCAGGCGCAAACGGTCGTGTCCACAAAGAAGACGTGGAAACATATAAAGACACAAATGTGGTTCGCATTTCACCACTTGCAAAACGAATTGCTTTAGAACACAATATTGCTTGGCAAGAAATTCAAGGAACGGGTCATCGTGGCAAGATCATGAAGAAGGATGTCCTTGCTTTCCTTCCTGAGAATATTGAGAAGGATACCATTAAGTCACCTGCCCAAATTGAGAAGGTAGAAGAGGCTCCTGATAATGTAACACCTTATGGTGAGATCGAGCGAATTCCGATGACACCAATGCGTAAGGTGATTGCTCAACGGATGGTGGAATCTTATTTGACAGCACCAACCTTTACATTGAACTATGACGTCGATATGTCTCAAATGTTGGCCCTTCGTAAGAAGGTATTGGATCCAATCATGGAAGCAACTGGCAAGAAAGTCACTGTAACAGATTTGCTTTCTCTTGCGGTTGTTAAGACCTTGATGAAACATCCATACATCAATGCGTCATTGACGGAAGATGGCAAAACCATCATCACTCACAACTATGTCAACTTGGCTATGGCGGTTGGGATGGACAATGGACTGATGACACCGGTTGTCTATAACGCAGAAAAGATGACTTTATCAGAGTTGGTGGTAGCCTTCAAGGACGTTATCGGACGTACCTTGGACGGTAAATTAGCACCAAGTGAATTGCAAAATTCAACCTTTACTATCAGTAACTTGGGAATGTTTGGTGTTCAATCTTTTGGACCGATTATCAACCAACCAAACTCTGCCATTCTTGGGGTTAGCGCAACTGTTGAAAAACCAGTTGTAGTTAATGGTGAAATCATCATTCGTCCAATCATGAGTTTGGGCTTGACCATTGACCACCGCGTTGTCGATGGTATGGCTGGTGCCAAATTCATGAAAGACTTGAAAGCCTTGATTGAAGACCCGATTTCAATGTTGGTCTAATCAACGAGAGAGAATAGAAACAAGAAAAAGAGGGAAATAAAATGGCCTTAGAAGTAATTATGCCAAAAGCCGGCGTAGATATGACCGAAGGACAAATCGTTCAGTGGAATAAAAAAGTCGGCGAATTTGTAAAAGAAGGAGAAATTCTCCTTGAAATCATGACAGATAAAGTCAGCATGGAATTGGAAGCTGAAGAAGATGGCTACTTGATTGCTATCTTAAAAGGGGACGGCGAGACTGTTCCTGTAACAGAAGTGATTGGTTACCTTGGTGAAGAAGGGGAGAACATTCCAACAGCTGGAGCAGCTACTCCAGAAGCAAGTCCAGCGCCAGCTGCAGCAAGTGCTTCAAATGATGACAATAAGAGCGATGATGCTTATGATATCGTTGTTATTGGTGGTGGACCTGCTGGTTATGTTGCTGCCATTAAAGCAGCTCAATTAGGTGGTAAGGTTGCTCTTGTTGAGAAATCTGAACTTGGTGGAACTTGCTTGAACCGCGGATGTATCCCAACTAAGACTTACCTACACAACGCTGAAATCATTGAAAATATCGGTCATGCGGCAAACCGTGGGATCATCATTGATAATCCTAGCTTCACAGTAGATATGGACAAGGTTCTTGAAACCAAGAACAAGGTTGTAAATACTTTGGTTGGTGGTGTTGCAGGACTTCTTCGTAGCTACGGAGTTGATGTTCATAAGGGTATCGGTACCATTACGAAAGATAAGAATGTTTTGGTTAATGGTTCTGAGTTACTTGAAACTAAGAAGATTATCCTTGCTGGTGGTTCAAAAGTCAGCAAGATTAACGTTCCTGGCATGGAATCATCCCTTGTAATGACGAGTGATGACATCTTGGATATGAATGAAGTCCCAGAAAGCCTTGTGATCATTGGTGGTGGGGTTGTCGGTATCGAGCTTGGTCAAGCCTTTATGACCTTTGGTTCAAAAGTAACGGTTATTGAAATGATGGACCGCATTGTTCCAGCTATGGATGCTGAAGTATCTAAAAACCTTCGCTTGATCCTTGAACGTAAGGGTATGACTATCTTGACAGGTACTAAACTGCAAGAAATCATTGAAGAAGATGGCAAACTCCGTATCAAGGTTGAAGGAAAAGATGATATCATCGCAAATAAAGCTCTTCTTTCAATCGGTCGTGTTCCAGATCTTGAAGGAATCGGAGAAGTTGAGTTTGAATTGGATCGTGGTCGTATCAAGGTTAATGAATACATGGAAACTTCTGTTCCAGGTATCTATGCACCAGGTGATATCAACGGTACTAAGATGTTGGCTCACGCTGCCTTCCGTATGGGTGAAGTAGCGGCTGAAAACGCCCTTAAAGGAAATCACGCTGTTGCCAAATTGAACTTAACTCCTGCAGCTATCTACACACTTCCAGAAGTTGCGGCTGTTGGTTTGACAGAAGAACAAGCTCGTGAGAAATATGATGTCCAAATCGGTAAATTCAATTTTGCCGCAAACGGACGTGCCATTGCATCAGATGCGGCTCAAGGTTTTGTTAAGGTCATTGCAGACAAGAAATATGGTGAAGTTCTTGGGGTTCACATCATTGGTCCAGCAGCAGCTGAATTGATCAACGAAGCTTCAACTATCATTGAGATGGAAATCACTGTAGAAGAAATGCTCAAGACCATCCATGGGCACCCAACCTTCTCAGAAGTGATGTACGAAGCCTTTGCGGACGTACTTGGATTGGCAGTTCACTCACCTAAGAAGAAATAATATTATTCTTTCAACTAAATTTTCTTTAAGTAGTACGGACGGCAGCGACCTCTCATAGAGTTCCATGCCTAAAAATTGAGCCACTTGTCTCAATTTTTCCGAGAAATGTAACGATAACTCGTTACATTTCTTTTTACTACTTCAGAAAATTAAGTGAAATTTAACTATTTTGTCTAATGCTCATTCTGCTATGAGTAGGATTTATAAAACGAATTTTTTGGAATTACTATGAAATACATTATTAATTATTCAAATGACACTGCTTTTAATATTGCTTTAGAGGAATATGCTTTTTAAACACCTTTTTGGACGAGGATCAAATCTTCCTTCTTTGGATTAACAAACCATCTATCATTGTAGGATCGTCACCAAAATACCATCGAGGAAATTAACCGTGACTATGTTCGTGAAAATGGAATTGAAGTAGTCCGTCGAATCAGTGGTGGTGGAGCTGTTTATCATGATTTGAACAACCTAAACTATACCATCATTTCAAAAGAAGATGAAAACAAGGCCTTTGACTTCAAGAGCTTCTCTACTCCAGTTATCAATACTTTAGCTGAACTTGGTGTTAAAGCTGAATTTACAGGCCGTAACGACTTGGAAATCGACGGTAAGAAATTCTGTGGGCAATGCCCAAGCTTATATCAATGGACGGATCATGCACCATGGTTGTCTTCTCTTTGACGTGGATTTGTCAGTCCTAGCTAACGCACTTAAAAGTGTCTAAAGATAAGTTTGAATCAAAAGGGGTTAAATCAGTCCGTGCTCGAGTAACTAATATTATCGATGAGTTGCCAGAAAAAATCACGGTTGAAGAGTTCCGGGATCTACTTTTGGACTACATGAAGAAAGAATACCCTGAGATGACAGAATATGTCTTCTCGGATGAAGAATTGGCTGAAATCAATCGTATCAAGGAAACCAAGTTTGGTACCTGGGATTGGAACTATGGAAAGTCTCCTGAATACAATGTCCGTCGTGGCACTAAATTCCCTAGCGGTAAGGTGGAAATCTTCGCAAACGTCATTGAATCAAAAATTCAAGATATCAAGATTTACGGTGACTTCTTTGGTATCGAAGACGTAGCGGCAGTAGAAGATGTCCTTCGTGGTGTCAAATACGAACGCGAAGACGTTCTTAAAGCCCTACAAACCATTAACCTAGGGTCGTTACTTCGCAGGAATCACTGCAGAAGAAATTGCTGAAGCAGTGGTGGAATAAAGTCATAAGAGAGTGGGACAGAAATCGGTAATTCGTTAGAATTCGATTTCGTAGTCCCACCTCCGCACATGATTGAGTAGGGGCTGTAAAAGCTGATGAATTCAGCGTAGTAGAGCCCAGTCAACCACTGCGTCTTGCTCGACAATCCAAAAGACAATTGAGAGGCTAGGACTTTTGTCCCAGCCTCTTTTTGAAAACTAGTTTCACATAAAAAATTATTGTTTTACTAAGGATTTTTGTAGTATAGTAAAGGTGGAAAAGTGTATTCGCTTACAAAGAATGTAACTGTAATTTGTAAAATTCAGTAATTCTTAAACAACGAAATTGATTGACTAGCTAGGTATTACTTTCCTTTTCTGCTTTAGAAAGTGTGATGATATGAAACGTGTCTTTATTATTTTATCAAACCTTTTCATCTCTAGCTTTTTGATTTGGATTGCCTTTATTTCTCCAAATACGGTTGTCCACAGCAGTCTTCCGGTAGTAGGTGTGCTGAGACGAGAAAAGAGCGTCACATATGAAGACTTATCTTCCAGTTTAGACCGTTTGGCAAGGGAAAATCATAGTATAATTGCCCGTCAGATACAAAGAACAGATTCTAAAGGGCAGGTTGTTTTCACCTATGATATCTACGGAGAGGGAAAACTTCCTCTTGGAATTAAAAGAGAGAAGAAAGAACTGGCTGCCAATGAAAGCCTGGTAGTGAATTATTATGTATTAACAGGTGATTTAGAAACTGAAAAGCTGGATCAAACGCTTCATACTCTTGGTTTCTCACAAACTTTTATAGAGAAACCAAATCCTCTGCAGACCTTTATTGCCTTTTTTGGCTCAGGTTCACAATCACTTGCCTTGGTTATTTTTATCATTAGTTTTAGCGCTTTGACGATTATACAAAAAACACTTGAAATGAGAAGCGCTGGGATTCGATATATCTCAGGAATGAGACGCTTGCAACTTTTTGGACATTCCTTAAAAGATGATAGTATAGAGTTGCTTTTGGGGTGTATTGGCGCAAGTATAATGGGTGCGGTTCTGATTTATTTTTTTCAATTGACACCCTTTTCCTATTCCATCATCATTTCAAGTAGTATCATTTACAATGGGATTTTACTTATTTTATCTGCTGTCTTATCCTTCCTCTTTGCATATAGTATTCAAACGATTCATTTAGTCCCCCTTTTAAAAGGGAAGGTTCCATTGAAGCGCATATTGGTTTTCCTCTTTATTTGTCAATTTCTCGCTGTGGCATTAATTGGCCTTGCGATTCATCGAATCAGTATTTTTGGATCAGTCTGGCAAACTCACCAAGAGGGAAGTGAGGCTTGGTTAAAACAGTCGAATTGGGTCCAAATTAGTACAAGTCGGGAGGATTTTTCACAGAAAACAAACAAAGAGACGCAAATTGAGAACAGAGCAAAATGGTCTAAGCTCATCGAGTCTGGCATCGAAAATGGTGGTCTTTTAGCTTATCATCACCTCGTATTTTTTGGTTCAAAAGGAGTTATGACGGATCCTAGTACAGGTAAAGAGTTTTCCATCACAGATTACGATCCTCTTGCACGAACTCTCTATGTAACTCCAAATTACCTCGAAATCCAAGGTGTTCCAGTATCTCCTGAAGAAAAAGATCACTTAAATCACTTACAAGCAGGAGAATTTGGTCTCTTACTTCCGGAAAAATTAAAAGGTCGAGAAGAGGAGATGATCAAACGATATGAAGATTATCTATCTCCTCGAGATGATCAAGGAAATATCACCTTATTAATGAAGGCGCAGGTAACGTATATTCCGAATCATCAAAAACGCTTTATCTACAACAACACACCAATCAGCTATAAGCAATTCTTTACAGATCCTGTTTTAGTGGTTATACAACCTGAAAGTTTTGGAGGCTATGAGAATCCATATTTCACCCACCTTGATTCCTACCTTTATTTTAATGGGCTTCAGAATAGTAAGAAGCTAATCGCTGAGTATAATCTTGAAAAAAGTGTTAGTCAGTACGACTATGCAGTGGACGTTTACCAGCAAATGGCCCAAAAAATACAAATAGAAAATCTCATGGCGATTGCAGGAGGAGTCTTTGGTATAGCAACCTCTGTTCTTCTTTTTAACACTATGAATTTCCTATATTTTGAAGAGTTTAGAAAACAAATCTTCTTGAAGAAGATTGCAGGTCTGGGATTTGTAAACATTCACCAAATGATTTTGCTATCAGAAAGTAGCCTCTTGCTATTAGGAAGCCTCCTGGTATTCCTTCTCACTCAAGAATGGTGGATTGCTCTTGTCACTCTCTTTCTATTTATTACTAATGCTTGGTTCATTCTCCTGTACCGGTCTCATAAAGAAGACCACTTGTTAGCCACTGTACTGAAAGGAGCCTAATATGATTAGCATAGAACATTTAACCAAATCATTTGGCCAACGAACGGTCTTCAAGATTTGAGCTTGCAATTTACAGAAGGTAAGGTCTATGCTCTGATCGGAAATAGTGGGTGTGGTAAAACAACCTTGCTTAATATCTTGGCGAAGATAGAGCCTTATGAAAAAGGGAGTATAAGCTATAAAGGGCAAGAACTGAAACAGATCAAACAGCATCACTTTTTTAAGCATGAATTAGGCTATCTCTTTCAAAACTTTGGCCTACTTGAAAACGAGACTATCGCTACAAATTTAGATCTGGGTTTGATTGGGCAAAAATTAACGAAAAAAGAGAAGAAACAGCAAGAAGAAGAAGTGCTCAAGAAAGTAGGATTGGCTTACCTTGCTCTGGATCAAAAGATTTATGAATTATCTGGGGGAGAGGCGCAACGTGTCGCATTAGCTAAAGTTATTTTAAAAGATCCACCTTTAATTTTGGCAGATGAACTAACTGCAGCACTGGATCCAGAAACCTCACAAGAGGTGATGGACTTGCTCTTAATGTTAAAGAGTCAAGAGCGTATAATCATTATTGCAACCCATAATCCAGTAATTTGGGAAAAAGCTGACGAAGTGGTAAAGCTCAACTAGTCCATGGCTGAAGAATAGTTTGATTTTCTACATTATCTTTTATAGCTAGCTATTCATGAGGTATAGGCTGATGAAGAAAAAAGATCATGTCAAACAAAAATTTTTAAGTTTTATCATCATTGGGATTATCATACTCTTATCAGCCTGCACTCTTGTAGGACCACAAAAAAATCTCCTTCCGATAGTACCAATGTGTCTAGGAAAATAGGATTCGAGGAAAGAAAGGCAGAAGATTTATTAAAAAATTCTATTTCTATCCCTTATCCAGATGGAAAAATCTTTACACCTACCGCGCTGTCAAATGATGGGATTGCTTATGGCGAGGCTATTGACCAAGGACACGAAGATCAGAATTATCTTGCCAGTATGAATTTACGTACCAAGGAATTTCAAAAGATAAAAGATGTTGAAAAGACGTCTAATTTGACTCATGTAGCTGTTAGCTATGTGGATCATGATATTGTTGTTTTTGAAGAGTATGATCAACTCAATCAGACAGGGATTTACTATCTTTGGAAGATAAAAGACAAATCTTTAACGACACTGATTGATAAGAGACCTATTGGAACGGTTCCAGTTACTCAAGTCGCTCGATTTAACCAGAAACTCTTTATAAATTATGAAGTAGGCGATAGCCTATATCAAATTGAAGAATTTGACCTTGAATCAGGGGTTCATCAGACGATTGAATCAGGAAATAGTGGTTTTCCGAATGTCTTTAAAGATTACTTGTATTATGTACAAATTGATAACACAGCTTTAACCACAAAAATTGTAGCCTACTCCTTAAGTGATGGGCAGAAAAAGGTTATAGATCAAACAAAGGATGATCAACGCTATTATGTCGATTTATTGACGAATGGGCACAATCTCCTTTACTTGGTTGCAAATAATAAAGATGCTTCATTTACCTTTGAAAATAAAAACCATAAGAAGATATTTTCTACTTCACAGGCAGAAGCCTCCATATATCGCAATATTTATCTCACTTATATGGGAGAAAGAAGAAGTGAGGAGCGTGTTAAATCACAGTATTATTTGTGGGATTTAAGACATCAGATTCATTATTTATATGATCATGGCCCCATTTTGCTATCAGATAAAGGAATTTTATGGATTCAATTCAAAAAGAAGGATAGTGAGATTCCAAAAGGTGAAATCTATCGAAATGAAAACTCCGTGATGCGCTATCAAGAATGGTAGAAAGGAGAAAAATCATGAAAAAAGTTCATTTATTCCTTGTACTTCTGACTTTGCTTGGTTTATCTGGCTGCACAGAGACACCAAAAGAAAGTAAAACAAGTCCTTCCAGCTCTCGTAAGGTCACATCCTCTTTATCAACAACAGTTAGTGTAGAAACAAAGGAGCGTACGGAACCCAATCCACCAATGCCAGCAGAGCGATTAAAAATTAAGGAAGGCAATACGGAAGCCAGTGGTCAGGAAACATTGCCATCTTCAAGCGAGGAACAAGCTTCATTGAAAGAGAATACGCAACCTTCTCAATCGGTCAAACAAGAAACATCGTCCAAAGAGAATCAAGGAATCCGAAAACTATTGCCTATTTCTTTAAAACTTCAAGAAGAATGGTATTTCTGTGCTCCTGCGACAGTCCATATGATGCTGGCTAGTCGAGGGGTTAGCGTCTCTCAACATCAATTGGCTAAGGAAATGGGGACTTATAATCCCTATGGGACTCATAATCGAGATGCGATTCGCGTCTTGAATCAAATCTATTTGGCTATCCAGAACCAAGTGGAAACCAAGCAGGTTATCGACTAGCTACTGTAACAGACGCTCGTCCAGATTCTGAAGATATCCGAATCTTTAAAGAACGCGTGCGCAAAGATATTGATGATGGCTATCCTCTCTATTACACCTTCAATGTGGCACAAATCTATCCTGGAAAAAGTGGTGAACATAATGTGATTGGAGTAGGCTATGAATTGACAGCAGATGGAAAGGACATCTCAGCAATCTATTATCTAGACCCCGATACACATGTACAGGATCCAACCTATGGAGGCTTGAAGAAACTGACACCAGAGGAGTTATTAGCAGCCATGGTTACATGCGGTGAGAAAAATTATGCCTGGTGAGAAAATATAGTCGTAAAACGAAAGTTAGTTCATGACACGGCCTCTTTTCTTGATATTCAAAAATAATGAGAGTAGAATATAGAGGAAATCTGAACAAAAAAGGGGATCATATTCGATGATGAAAATTCCAGTTGAAAATCTTGGTCTATTTGAACAGTTAGATCGTATAGTAGTGGCTTTTTTTAGCAAGCAACAACCTTCAAGTCCATATGATTTGAATATCAGTATTACACAAGAACACCTTGACCAGAAAAAGCAAGAGCTAGAACCATTAGGTTATCAAGCTGTCCAACTACCATTAGGAATGGCTTTAGATAATATCATCCAGCAACCTCATTATAAAAACTTAATCATTGGTGGACTTGCTCCCGACGAAATTATAGTCAGCAAAGAAGAATTAATGCCTTTGAAAGATATTGTAGATAGTTTTTGTATTATGTACGCTGCAGCGAATAACAGACTGGAAAATAGTAAGGCTTATGAATTAATGAAAGATAAGACGGTTTATTTTATTGGTAAACTATTTACAGATTTTTCCAAAAAGCAGGTGATGAAATTGCTTATTTAGGAATTGATCGAATAGCGAGCGATGGTACACCATATGAAGCAGTTAAATGCTTTTCTAACGGAAGAGAGTGCAGAGAAGTTCAATGGTGAAAAAAGACCGGTCACCCCTGCAAACTTGGCTTATCTAAAATCATTCTGGGGAAAACCAGTTATTATTGAGCCACACCGTAATTATTGGATCGAATTTTTTTATAGAAAGAATAAAAGAGCGTAAGATTTCATCAAAAAATCTACGCTCTTTTTTTCTAACACTAAAATACATTACATAATTTATATTATGTAACTCACAAACTATCCAAGGCATTTTTCTGTTCGTCATTAACGATATGCGTATACAAGTCCGTTACCTGTGTGCTAGCATGTCCTAGCTGGTGGCTGACCAAAACTTGGGATTTGGTTGCATCATAGAGACGAGTTGCTAATGTATGGCGTAGTTTGTGGGGAGTCACGCGGACTTTAAAGTCTTCTGAATACTTGGCCACCATCTTTTCAACACTAGAAGCATCAATCCGGTTTGGAACACCTCGATACAAGGTCAGAAAGAGGGCTGTATCAGTCTTTTCTGTCTTGTAACGTTTGTCTCGGATAGCAAGATATTGCTCTAGATAAGGCTTAGCAAAGGCAGCAACATTGACTGAGTCTCGTTTTCCACCTTTTCGAGTGACGTCAATCACCATCATCTTAAGATTGAGGTCACGAAGGTCCAGGTTAACTGCCTCAGAGAGACGGACACCAGAGGCAAGAAGGAGTGCGATAATGGCTAAATCTCGCTCTTTATTCTTATTAAAGGAAGATAAAGCGCGATTTGAGAGTGTTTGAGGGTATTCCTGGTCGATATAGTTGAGGAAACCTTCTGTCTCATCACCTAAAAAGAGCTTTTGCTTAGATATTTTCAGCTCGAGCCGCCAAGGTTTCTTTCTTTTTCTTGGTCGCAACCTTCTTCATGACATTGCGGTAGAAATAAGGTTCCCCTTGCTCGTTTTCAACCTCCTCAGTCAAATACTTATAAAGACTAGAAAGTGCAGAAAGGGTACGGTTAATGGTCGTTTGGGAAACCCCGTTTTTCGTCGTATTGGCATTGAGCAGAGGACGTTCACGTAAGTAAAGAATAAAGGATTCCATGTCTTTCTTGGTCATGTGCTCCAGAACGTCTAAGGGAATATTGGCCATGGTGTCAGCATCTGATATACCAGATTCCAAGACCCAGGTGAAAAATCGATCGTATTCCTTTAAGTATTCGTATAAGGTCGTAAAACTATATGGAACGGCCAGTTTTGATTGGTAATATTCTAAGACGTACCAAGGCATGACTTGTTTGAGTTTATCGATCCGTTCTAATAAGATCTCGCGTTTCATGTTTTTTTCTCCAAATCTTTCTATACTAGTAGTATAGCATAGCCAGATATATTTTTCAAGAAAATTATAGTTTTTCGGAAAGATGTTATAGGGGATCTATAGGTTAACCGGAAAAAAATTTTGAGCAAAAAATGTACTTTATTCCCGTGAATACTAAATCTTTCGCATAACTAAAATTCTGTACATTATCTACTTGAAAACTAAAAAAATACAATCTTTTAAAAATAATGTACTTTATAAAAATCTATGATAAAAAAACAAGTTTCAAATTTGAACCTGTTTTTTTAAATTTTCCTATAAGGAACAAAATGTTCTCTTTTTCGTCTGCGCCCTTTACAAAACATACACGGCTCAATAGATCGTTTTACATTTGCTATCTTATCTACGATAGCCATTCTATAACGATGCTCTGGATTATTCTTACAAATCCACCAAAATCTTAATTGCGTATTATTTGGGATTCTTTCTGGATCTCCTAGAATTAGATTATTAAGATAGTCCCACTCATTCATCAAATCGTCAAAAGAGATATTATCTTGTTTTTCTTTTAATTCTGCACAGAATGGACACATTTCTTTAAGATCTTTTGTCTCGGAGCTTAAATACTTATTTAATATAATGCTGAAGCGCTCATGAAATTCAAAGTTACATTCTTTGCAGCGCCATAAATAGAACCTTTTTTCAGTTAATAATGGAACAAAACTATCTATTGAGACTTTATTATTTGGTGCCCACAATTTTGCTAGTTCAGGGTACAAATGATCAAATGTATTATAACCCTTCAGGGGCTTATCATTGTTGCAGTAAGGGCAACACTGAGAAACTTCTCTTCGAATTGGGATAGAACATAGATATGTCCCGTGACACTTTGAACAATCCCACCAATATTTTTTCGTTTCTATTGTTGTCTGAGCTAAATGAATAGGAATTTTATTTTTATCGCTCCATTCTTTGATGAGTTTTGGTTCTTTAATGAAAATATTATTTTTAAATACCTCAGTCCTCCAGTCACATTGATTAGGACATGTTTGAAAGTTTTGATTTTCTAAATCGGTTCGACTGATCATTTCGGCTGGGCTACATTGAAAGTTGATTTTACAACAAGGACAAACCCAACTAACTACATTATTTGACTTAAACCAATATTCGGAAAAATCCCTTTCATTACTGAGGTCCCAAAATTCCCTCAAATAGGGATGTGTTTCATTTAGTGTATTAAAATCCTGAAGTTTTTCTCTATTTGAACAAAATGGACAAGACCTATCTGTTTTTTCAAATAGTGAACATGAATACTCTCCGTGACAATTCGTACATTCCCATAACACATGAACATTAGATAATACATCAACTTGATTAGGTGTAATATTGTTCCTTTTAGACCACTCCTTGAGCATGGAAGAATTTAAAAAAGATAGAGGAGAAACATCAAAATCTTTATCCAATAACTCTTCAAATGAAGAATGACACTCCAAACAGTAATGACCGCTTCTTTTAATTCGGTTCAATAATCTATCAATAGATAATTCAAATTTGCAATGACACTTATCACATTCCCAATGAATAGGTACTGTTATATTGTAACTCAGCTTCAGTTCGTTAAATTTAAATTTGTTTAAATGATCGCTATAGATTTTAGCTAAATTTGGATAGACAGATTTGTAGTCGCAATGATAGGTAGTTTCATTGCAGCCAAAATGAAATAAATCCCCACTTGTTAGTTGAAATAACCTCTTATTTGTCGCAGAATCTTTCCAACTTAATTGACACGTCGGACATTTAAAATTGAATTTTCTTTTACTATTGAACGGCAAGGTAAGAAGTTTCTCATCTAATTCTTCATCTCGCTCAATGCTGTAGTTTATATAATTTCTGAAATCGGGATAAACCTGAAGGACGCTCTCATTTTCATCAATGGAACGTTCACCTAATCCACAATGGGGGCAACACCTAAGATATTCATAACTGTCAAGCTGCACATCAATGATTTTCGCTTCCCAATGGTGTTGACAATAAGGGCAAGACCAATAGGCATATTTTAAACTATTTGACGATAATTTTTTGGGGTCAAGAACATTTCGTTTTTGATCCCAGTACATGTAAATAGCTGGATTATCTTTAACTTTCTTGTTCATTTCTTTTCCTCATTTATAATTAGTTTTGCTGTCCAGTAAGTTTTTTTAATAGAAACCACTTTAGTTGATTTTTTTGAGGATTTTTCTTGTTCAATAAGACCACCAGAATGAAAAATCTATTTCTGAATCAGCGGTGATGATATTGTCTGCTAGGAAATCCTCACTGATAACCTTTTTGAGAATATTTTAACAATCCTTCTTCTTTTTAAAAAGCTCATTCGCAATTTCTGGATAGACACTTGTTTTGATTATTTGTAATAGTTTTTTTGATTCTCATCACTTAACTCATTTTCTCTTTGTAGCTTCTGTTTTAAATCTTCATTAGTTGACTGTAGTTCAGAATTTAAACTACGTAACTTATCTGCTTCTTGTTTATAGCTGGCCGCAATGTTTGCTATTTTCTTGTAGTATTGGCTAATTTCCACCAATGCTCTTTTCATAGCACCTGGAGCACGATTTTTTGCCATAAAATTGTCAGGATCTATGGTCTTATAAGTAATCACAGCTTCATAATTTTTCATCTTGGTATTTAATTTCACTTTCTTTTAAAAAATCCCTGAATCTTTTATTACGTCTAATGGTTGTATCCGCAACATTTTGATAGCCATTATTCCTAACATAGTCACCAAACCGAGGGATTTTTACCAAGCTTAAATCACAGGAACACTGGGAAATTAAATACTGTTCAAACAAATGAATCAATTCATCATCAGAAATTGATTTCTTTCTAGCCATTAGACTTATTCTCCTCTAAAGATAGTTGTTTAGCATTTAAGTAATCTTGATAGGTATTGCTAACTGTTTTTAATTTCAACAAAGCTTCTCCAATATCTTCAATATGACCTTTCCCTTGCCTAACTTTTCTAATCGCTTCATCTACAACCATAGCTTTTTCATCAACTGACTTTTTAAATGTTTTATCCATTGAAAAATAATCTTTACCTGCTTTACGGTAAAAAGGGCAGCTCGTACAAGCACCTAGTTCTGCATGCTCACTAATAACTTTCAGACAATCTGAATAATCACCTTTCGCAAAGCGGGGTGAGTAACACCGTCCTTTATTTTCTAAAGTGATGTATTGTCCTTGTGCTGTATAAAATGGCTGTCTCTTACTTATGGTGTAATTCGTATTCTTTACTCGTTAGTTTACGATACATTTGATAACTACGACATTCAATAAATTGGCTTAAATTTGAAAAATAGTGAGATGAAGTTGTCACATCTTCATGACCAGCTAAAAGCATAGCTGTAACAGGACTAGCCCCTTCTGCAATTAAATTGATCATTGCAATGTGTCTCGTATCCCCAATATGAATCAAATTAATCTCGTTTTCATCTAATCTAGCTGGAAAACTAAAATAATTAACTTGATAACCGTATTTTTGAGAAATAATCTCATTAAAAAAATACCTCAAAATAGTATTGAGATTAGTGTAAGTTAAAAATCGGTTATTAACACCTGTTCGACGACCCCAACGGTTATAATGAGGATCAGTCACAAATAATGTATCTAATTTAGTAGAATGATCATTTTTCCGTAAGTTTGAGGTAAGTCTTTATTTCAGAAGCTAATGAATTAGTAATTTCATAAGTATTCAAAAGTATAATCTTCAGAAATTTTATGTGCAACAAGTCGATCCCTTCCTTTGATTATATTTCTCCTTAATGTAAGAAAAATATTTTCCATCTTTCTCGGTTAAACAGTTTCTTTGTATTAAAAAGAAATTCTCTTGGCCTTAAAGGTAAAATCGCTGTAATCTGCCACCAGAGATACAATGGATAATAAAATAGACGTTCTTTCTTAGATAATGTTTGAGACCAATAATCATTTAAAATGTCATTAAAAGGTAAAATAGGATTGAAATTGCGCTAATTGTCTTTGCTGTTTTGACCTCTGCCTTTTTTTGAAGGTTGATAGTTAATTTATTATCTAATTGCTCCAATAGTTGATTTAGTTGACTATCATCTGAACAGGGAAGATTTGAGAAAAAGTCAATACATAAACCAGGAAATATTACAGAGATATTTTCTAAATCTAAAAACACTATCTTTGGTTGTATTTTTTTAATAATACGTTTAATATCCATTAGAAATAGCTGCAAAGTTCTTAAAACATGTTGTTTCATTGAGAAAACAATAAAACTTTTTAAGTAATCGATAAATTCCTTTATAAGGCAACTGAAAAAAATTGATTGATAAAATCTCCTATATTGAAAATCAGAAATGTTAAAAAAACAGGCTAATATTGGCATATTCATTTGTAGTTTTCCATTTCTTATGATCAAAATCATAACTTAGAATAATTCCTTTTTTTCAAAAATAATCATCGAAAACTTCTTTTGCTCGCAAAACACAATCACAGTCAAAATGGTTCAAAAATAATTTTCAATTTTAAAAAGTTTAGCTTGATTGTTCAATTTATTAACTCCTTTATTATTTCTTCGTAATCATGTAATACGTCCTCTCCATATTGCTCGCATAAAGCTTGCAACATTTCAGTTAAACAAGGTTTTATTTGTTCTTCTAAAATACTCCGAATTTTACCTTTTTCTAAATCAGAACGAACTCTAGAGTATTGTTTGTTCAAACGGTTGAATTCTCCTACTAATAACAATAAAGTAGATTTCGTTTGTAGTTCATAATGACAACCGATGCAATGTTGCCTATCGTCATATGGACAAATTTTTCCAAGAGCAGACAAAAGACACATGCTTTCACCTTGTTTTGAGAAGGCTTCACCGTTTCCTATACGATGACAAATAGTAAGAAGTTGATTAGGTTCTGCTTCTTCTTCTACCAAAATCTTTAATGCCTTTTGCGATTTCACTTCTGCCTGAATACTTAAAGCCAATGTTTTTTCGATCTCATTTGGTGTCAAATCTAACTGTTTAATCATCTGAGTTTGTTGACTAGGACTTAATTCTTTATACTTTCCTCTAGTAACAATCGTCAGGAGCATTGATGGAATCAGAGATAAAACACCTCGTTCAAATAGTTCTCTCGCAACCATTTCTGGTTTAAGCTGACTTAGTTGGGCATCTTTTAGGTACGTTGTTGTGGTTTGAGCAAATTCATCGAATGAACCTTTATGGCTACGGGCTAATGCAGCTAAAAAATAGCCTTTAATATTTAACTCAGATTTTTCTTGCAAAACATCATCTGCTAACATGGCAACAGTTTGAAGATAGGATTTATTTTGCAGATCTAGAACTAAAATTCCTTTCAAGAAATAAGTCTCCAATTTCTTTCCCCATATATCGAGCTAATTCGTTTATATTCTTTTTATTTGTCGAATTAAAGGTTCATTATTATTATCTTTATTCAACTGATAATGAGCTTCACAGATAGCCAACAACGTTCCAATCAATACCTGACAGCTCTCAGGGACCTGAAATTTAATCTGACTAATATTTTTTTAGTTCCCTTTGTTTTTGTTTGGAGTAATATTTAAATAAGTTAAACGAGTTGTAATACTTAAAAGAGTTCTTCTTGCCTCACTGCTACTCCAATCCCCACTTCTAACTGATTTTAGAACTTCTTTCGGTGTTCTAGGAAGTTGTGGATGCCCAAGTTGTTCTAAATCTGTTCCACGTAGCGCACATATAAAATGAAGTGCTAGAAAGAGCCATGTATCTGCGTAGTCTTTTGAGATTGCTGCTTTATAAAGCATATCTTCTTTTCTAATGTAATCGTCATTAAAAAGAAAATACAGTAATTCTAAATATTCGTCTAACTCATAAGCATTAGTCTCCTGTTCTAATGTGTATCGAGGTGTAAATTCATATCTTTTGTGATAGTTACATCTCGTTTTATTCATTAACCACTTTAAAAAATCAATAAAAACTTCGCCTTTTTGCTTTTCAAGTGCATATACTGCTTCTTCAACCAACAATTCAATCTCATTATCATTACAGAGAAATAAATCTCTTTTTAGATAATAAGCAAGAAAAATCTTGAACATAAAAACATGTTTTCCTTAGATAAGTTGCTATCTTCTGAGTATTGCTGAAAAATATTTGTAAGTTAATGGGAATTTTTTTGTTTAAATATAGGCTGAATTCCTGCTAAACCAGTTGGTCCAAGAAGATAATTGGTTATTTTTTTTCTATTAATAATTGAGCATCTTTATCTGAGATAGAATAGTTATCCAAATCAATCTCAATATTAAACCAATTGTTATCAACTAAAAACTTACTAATTTTGCCTTTATACTGTATATCGTTTTTTCCGAGTTCACTTAACAGATTTTCGATCAAAGATTTAATTGAATAAGTCATACATTACCTTTCTAACTTATCACCAAAAAGTTCATTTGCTCGCCAATTCATATAGTCAAAAAAACACCATTATTAACTTGACCATATTGTTTTTGCGATTTCTCCTTTGTTTTGTAGATAAACCCAAGCACTCTCAGGCGATTTATCACCTCTTGCTGACATAAGCTCACTTATTTCAGAAACCCCAGATAATACTAACTGTGTCGTGTACCAGTGTCTGAAAATATGTGGGGAAATATTATGCTCCTGCAAAAAGTTGACCCAAAAAAAGACAACCTCTGCATCATCAGATTTTTAAGAAGATTGGGATCATTTCTTCGCGAATAATCTTACGAAAATCGTTGATAGTATACATCGTATGATAATGCTTTTCCTCGTCTGTTAAGATTTAATGGCCCATAGTCCTTCTCATACTTCTTACCTTCCAGATAACTCATATAGTCGTTATAAGTGTCTAAAAAGACCTCCAAGAAGATATAAGGTACTGCTTGAAGTCTTTCCTTTTTAATCCGTCCAGTCGGCTTTAAATCGCTTCTAAGAGGTATTTCTTTTCGTAGATCGATCTCAATCTTAAATACTTGACCATCACTTTGGTGAAATAAAATACCTGGTCCTAGAGGACTATCTTCACGTCTTACGTTACATGCTTCTGATGGTCTTAAGCCAACAAAAGGCTCCCAAGGCCACAACCATGAGTAAATCCTTATGATAGTGTGCAATGTGAGAAAACAACATCTCAAAAGCACTATTTGGCATATCGCGAAAAATAGCTTTCTCAGTGTTGCTATCATCCACGTAGATTTCAAAATTTGGTTCTTTACGCTTTATAACCCGTCCTCTACTATTCGTAAAAGTTGTCGTAGAATACAATTCTTCTGCTTTTTAACTTAGCCTTTCCTCTCGCTCACTTAAATAAAGAGTTAAGAAGTCGAGAATTGCATTTACGCATTTTTCAACAGTGCTTTTCTTTCTTTTCCCGCTATCTTCAGGTAACTGAGATAATCCATAAAGCGTAAAAAACTCTCTGACCATCTCAAGTGTAAGTTGATCTACACTTTTAAGTCCAAGAGTACCAAATATGAAATTAAGAAACTTAACAACGTAAGAAAAGCGTTTATTCCCATCATCTGAAATCGACTTGATTCTTGAAGTAGATTTAACATAACGATGAAAATCAGTAAATTGTAAGTTGCCGTCATCGTAGCTTCAGAACGATAAATTGCTTTTGTCACGATGTTGTTATCACCTAAAACCAGTGAATGTTTATATACAACAAATCTCATGTTATCTCCTTGTTTAATATGACTGAAGGTTCTGACTGGGGTTTAGGATGTCAATACACAAAAAAACGATCAAATCAGTACCATTTTCCTTTGTGCTCTAAACTGCATAAAGGGAATATCGATGAGTACTTTCATTGATCGTTATTATTATTTGAAATTAATTCAATAACAAAAAGTAACTTCATCTAAAGTAATAAGAGCAATTAATTAGCTCAGCAACAACGATAACCACAGCAACTCCTTCTAAACAATGAAAGGAATATCCGCCGTGGCTATCTATTTACTTTTTTTCTTTTACTTTTTGTAAGTTACTTTTTGTTATTTTTTTACTTTTTTTCTGTATTATATCATATTTTTGATTAAATTGTCATCTGAGATAGTGATTTTAAAAAAAGCTGGAAATTTTTTTCAATTGTATATTTTGACAATAAAAAAACACTTTTTAATATCAATTTAATGATTTTAGAGCGTTTTTTTAGCTTATTTGATTTTAAAGTTGTCGTCTATTCCTCAGGATTACTTGAAGAACAGGAAAAAAATTCGACAACAAAAGTAGTCGATCTATTCAGTTATAAAAACCTATGAAGGTCTTTCTGCTGGAACTAGCCACTCCTACTTTGGAGATGTAGATTATACTCTTACTTATTCAACTGAGAATATCCCTCATGATTTCTCCTCATGATGCGTCTGTGGGACTCAAAAGTTTTGAGAAACCTTTTGAGGATTAGTTTCGTTTCACTAACAAACTCACACACTCCACATGTAGTGTTAGCTTTTTTTCTATACTAATAGACGAAAGAGAAAAAAAGTGATTTTAGAATTATACTGTAGAAATAAATATTAACTTTGGTAATGACTAACTTTCTAAAAATATCTTCAATAAGCGGTTCTATCCTCTGGATAATAAATCAGAAATTCTAAACTGCATGTAAACTCTATACAATTCAAGGTACTTCAGAAATCAAACATCTTCAACACTATTTTCAACTTATCTAAATAAATAAAATAAGGAGGAAAGTTTATTAACCTTCCCCTTATGACTTTTTTTGAAAAACCTCTTTCAAGGATTTCACGCCGTCGTGGCACTAAAAATATAACTATATTATTCTATCATAACCAGCAACTTTTTTTGCAACACTTACTTGCCAATTCTATTAAAAAAATTTTTTTATTAATATCAAACTTCAATAGTAACATATTTTTTTAAATAATATGATTGAATAGCTCGATCAATCCTTTTTAAGAGAGAATCTATTAAAAAAATTTAAAATTTTTTTAAACCTTGATAAAACTTTTAAAACTCTATTATTCCTTTTTAGGAGTAAGTAACAAATCAGAGATAAAAAGTCTATTGATTAGAATACTATTTCCCGTCCTATATCTGGTTATGAGACCAAAGTGTGCCAATTGGTTTCTCAACTCACGCAGTATTTCACAAGCGTTAATAAATTTTTTTCTCGACTCCCACTAATAGAGGAATCAAATCCCATCTCACTCATAATTTTTATTTTTGTATAGCAATGTCTAATCCTTGGAATAAAAACCAGCAAGTCATTCAACATTAGTGTATCAATAATAACCCAAAGCGGAGGATTTTTTTATAGCTAGAAATATATGGATATTTAATTTTACAGAAGTCTGAATAAGATAATTCAAAAAAATCTTCCCTCTATGTTATTAATTTGAATCGTCACATTCATAGAACCGTTTAATGAAGAAATATTACTAGGAGTATTAGAAGCTTTTTATTGAAAAATCTCCTCGATATTGATTTATTTTAAGGTCATCAACTATTCCATCAAAAATCACCTTCTAGGTTGTAATATACATCTCCGTTACGAGTATGAGAGGTACTAATTTTACCTGTAAACATTACATCTTTAATCTTGGCAGAAATAGTATGCACTCTAAAAAAAGAATGCGTTTTTTTATTATCTCCATGAGTATAAAAATACTCTGTAAAAGAATTTCGATTGTGTGCTATCGGTAGCACATAACAATTGATATCTAAATACTTTAAGTTAGAAGCAATACCATTATTGCAATGAACTTTTGAAAATTCGTATGCAATTCTCGACTTCAGTTCAACCTCAATCTTTTCGATTTCTTGAAATAGGTACTTAGCTATATTTCTATCCAATGTGTATATTCTCTCAAAAATCTTTAAAAGAGACTCTTTTCATATATTTTTTTAGGGTTAGAGGTCTCCAAAAAAATAGTTTCAAAACCATTTATAGAATTAAAATAATTTTTCTGCTGAATAAAACTTACCATCCCTGGCTCATCGGTAATCTTCAAATTCCTGCCCCGTTGAATCAAAATCTGCTCTTCAATAGTTTTAAACGCTTTTTCTCTAGTCATATTTTATTATCCATCTGCAATATCTTTGATTATATTATATTTTTCGAAAAATATAACTATCAAATATAAAAAGCCTTAATAGTTATTTTTTTCTTGTTTACTTTCAAAGTCATTCAACAATTTCAGTATACCACAAAAAAACGCAAATTAGGCTGTAACGAAAATGTTTTCCAGCTGTTATTACAGCCTTTCTTTTTCTATAACTGTACCTCAGTTCCCTCTGTGAAGGGTACTCTAATTTTCCTATCCTCTTAAATGCTGATGTGGTCTAGAAGTTGATTCATCATAACTCATTCAAATTTATCTAAATCTAGTATCTGATACATCTGCTTAGCATAGTCCTTATGAAGAAGATTTGTTGCTTGCTCTAGCAAAATAAAAATTACTTGATACCTCTAATCACGTACCTCTCATCATAGATTTTATAAATTACAAATAATCGTAATCCACCTACTTGTCGTCACGATGCAAACCGCTATATATTATCAGCTACTGATCCTTTTTAAACGTTGGATAGAATTTGTTTATATAGGAGGTGAAAGTTTTGACATCAATGCTACAGCCCCGTTATAATGCATCTGTGGGACTCAAAAGGTTTGGGAGTTCAAAGCTCCACTGGAGCTTTGAAATAAAAAAGCGAGAGATTTAGCTACGTTTCACTAACAAACTTACACACTCAATATGTGGTGCTAGTATACTCCTATATTAAAGAACGAAAGTAACTGAGTTGTTGTTTAAAATTAAAATGTAGAATGAAACTATTTTATAGTTACCATTTTTCAACTTTATAGCTGATAATTGTCACTTAAAAAATTTACTTGCTAACTTGTAAACTTGTTGAGTCTCTTTACTTTTAACGTCCCAACTACCAAATTCTTCTTTAATCAACTCTTTTATTATTCAGCTTTTTTCTCAATCAAATACCAACTAGGAATGATTTGCTTCATATCATCATACCATTCTAAAATTTCCTTAGCTTGATTTTGCATTACTGCTATTTCTTCAACTCCGTAAGGTACAGCCCAGGGAAGTGCTCCCACTAAGTTACTTAGAATATAGATAGCGAGAAGCTTCCAAAATAAATCCGGAACCTTATGATCAAAATATCCATCTATCATACCAGACGCAAAAGAGGGAGAGACTTGAGCAGACCATACAATACGATTGAATTCCTCCCAAGGATCTCCAAGATCAAATCGATCAAAGTCAATGACATAAATTTCTCCATCTTCACCAATCATGAAATTCCCGATATGATAATCTCCATGTTGGAAAACCTGAGGTCTATCTTTTAACAATTCTCGATTTGCATTTAAAAACTCAATAAAGGTCTGACCATTTTCATATTGAACGGGACATTCTTTGTATTTGGAGATTTTGTCATCAATTTTTCGATTATAAAAGACCTCCCAACCTTCACGAACTTCTGTAATAGGGAGTGAATGAATTTTTTGGAGGATTCTTCCTGCTTCTACTCCGTAAATGTATTGTTGTTCTTTTGAAACAGTTAAAATGGTTTCTCTTGCATCTTTCCCGTCTATCCATTCGTGTAAAGAATGCACTTCGTCATCACAGAGTTCTATGCTAATCGATTTACACATCGGAACTCCAAGAGAAGCAACCTTCTCCATCATATCAAATTCAAATTTTTTTAGAATCTAACTTCTCCTTATCAGAAACACGCAAGAAATATTTTTGCTGATTTTGATCTGTCACACAATATTTTTTATCATCTGACCAGCCTTTATTTATGGCTATCTTACTAATAAAATTCATCAAGCCCTTTCCGATTCACTTTCCAGCACTACTTGCAGTTTTCACTAGTAACCCATCCAGTTCGTCTACACTTTAGTTTCCTATATGTAAAAAAATATCTTAATAATGCGCTATCTAGTTGCTTTCCCTAATAATAAAATTAAAATGTGTCTCACCGTATCTGAAAGCTGATAAACTAAATCGTTATAAAAATTCAGTTGATGATTTAATAATCATATCGATTGTTTCCATACTTCCTGGTTTCCTAATCAACTTTCAAATATATAGCGTTTTCATTTTTTTCTTATCCTATTATATCATTATTCAAAATAAAAAAACTGCAACTTACTAGTTGCAGTTAAACACAGATTTTCTTCCGTTCCTTCTAGAAATTTATAAGTTAACTTTTTAGAATTTGTTCAGTTATCAAAGTTCATTTAGCTTTCTACTATGTACGATTCTTGCTTGATAGCGGAGTAAATTTTTCTATTCTACACCAAAAAGCAAAAAGGATATTTTTTTAATAAATTCCATTTGAAAACAATTCCTGTTCTATTATAGTAATGGTAATTCTAACTTTACACTTGCACCATGTTTATCCGTGTTGTTTTCTAATATGATGCGTCCATTATGTAATATCATTATTTTCCAAGAATTATATAAACCTAAACCATAGTTTGTAGCTGAATGTCTACTCTTATCTCCACGGTAAAATTGCTCCGTTCCTCGTTTTAAATCCTCATTAGAAAAATCCTGGGCCTTCGTCTATCACAGATATTGAAAGTATCTTATCTGTAGTCATTATTAGTAATTCAATGTTGGATTTGTCTGGTGAATATTGAATAGCATTACTAAATATATTTTGAATGACTCTTTCAAATAATTGTACATCTATCATTACATCTGAATCTTCACAATTAATAGATTTAGATATAGTACGGTCATGTATTAGTGTAATCTCTCTCGCTATTTCACTAACTCTTTCGATTATTTCTGACACCTTTACTTTTTTTTAAATTCAACGAGTTTAATTTAATTGACTGATTCATCTCCATCAGAGCTTTTTGTATAATCTGATATACGTGTTGAATTTTTTTATAATGTACTCTACATAATCTTTTTTTGTTCATCAGTTAGATCAGTTACCTTTAACAATTCAGCATTACCTTGGACAATAGAAACCGGAGTTTTTTTAAGTCATGCATTAATGCCGATATCTGACTTCTCTTATTCTCTTCTTTAATCCAATTTTCTCTTAATGAATCACTTAAGGCTTTTTTTCATTATATCAAGGCTATTTAAGACATCATTAAATTCTTTGATATTTGAACTTCCTATTTCAAAGTCTAATTCTTGGTTGGCGATTTTATCTGATGCCTCTAGCATTGGCGATAATTGCCTTGTTATTCGTTTTGCCCAGATTAGAGTAGCCACAAATGCACTCATTAAAAAGAAAATGATTAATAAAAAAATATTAATAGTAAATCTACACTAGGAAATATTTTTTTCCATCCAATCATTATTGTAGTGTGGCTCTAGTGAATAATGGATTAATACATATCCATCATTCCTTTTTAAATTCTATAAATGAAGAAGATGGAGTTGAAAAATCCCTCATGATTGTGAAAATTCTTAGCTTTCAGTTGAATAGCTTCATCCATATTAGTTTTTATCACTTCACCATCTGGCGATAAAAACATATAGCTAGCTCCTTTAGGTATCAATGCTTCATCAAAGTCTATTTTTATTTAAAAATTTTATATTTATTTTCTTGTAATAAATTTTTCTGTATGGTTAGCCGGAATAATCAAACCAACACTATAAAAACGCTGTAAAAGTTAATAAAGCTAGTACGATGGCACATCCTAAACCAACTCCAACAGTCATTAAGTATTTAAGAAATACTATTTTGAGTGACTGTCCTTTTCTAATTAATTCCATTTATAACCAATCCCCCAAACTGTAGAAATTGGATTTTTCACCAAATTTTAAGAACTTTGCTCTAATATTTTTTTACATGTTCTGATATGGCAGAAGAATCACCAATCCCATCAAATCCAAAAATCATTTCATATATTTGTTCTCTTGAAAAAACTTGTCCCTTTCTCTTTGCTAAAAGCTTCGAAATTTGATATTCAGACTTTGTCAGATGAATTTCTTCCTCCTTCACAAATACTTGATTGGAGGATAAATCAAATCTTATATTCCCTAGGTTTAAACTCGAATGTTTTTCTCTTTGTTCTCTTCTCAGATGAGCTTCTACCCTTGCTAACAATTCACCAACACCAAATGGTTTGGTAATATAGTCATCTCCTCCACTTAATAAGCCATCTACTATATCCGTTTCCATTGCTTTTGCAGTTAAAAAGATAATCGGACAATCCACTTTGCTACGTATATTTTTACAATAGCTGATTCCATCAACCTCTGGCATCATTACATCAAGTAATATTAAGTCATATTTCCCCAAACTATTTTCATCAATATCTACCGTGGTTTGGTAAATATCAACAATATGATCTCCTTTTATTAAAATATTCTTGATTAGAGTCAGCATATCTAATTCATCATCTATAGCAAGAATTCTTGCCATACCAAACCACCTCCATATTTATAAATATTTTATTATTATACCATATTCCATTTACAAATACATTTAGAGCTATTATTCACTGATTGACTTTCCACCCCACCTATTGAACCATAATAAAGAGCCAGTAAAAATGACTACTGTAATAGGTATTGCTACATAGCCCCACATGGTAAACTCTTTAATTAAATATGAGCTATCAGCCAATTCACTTCCAACAATATATGTTGCAGATAATCTCGATGCCCAAGTACAAGGTAAAAAATACCAGATATTTTCACCTAAATTGGTTATTGAAAGTAAAGCAATCAACGTTTCCACAAATCCCAATCCAATAGATGCACCACCACCTAACATAAGTGATACCCATAAATGAATCATATATGTAGATAAACATCCTATAAAAACTAATAATAATTCAATTAACCAAGCCATAGTCCCTTGATTACCAAATAGCATTGCAAATATAAAAACTGCTAAACTTATAGAAAATAGGAAAACTCAATAAGAGCATTATAAGTTTTCCACTATAAGCTTTACTTCTGGATTTTTGTAGTTGATAGAATCACTTGAAATCGTCCAGCACTTGCTTCCATGTCAACAACCTTAGATGTGATAACACCAAATATTATTGGTAAGATAGCACCTAAAAGCACAAAATAATTCAGTATGATATCCATATCAGAAAAATTTTTTAGACTTGTAAATGTTGCTGCCCAATAAAATATTAGAGCATATAAAAACAGGTAAGATAAAGTGAGCCCATGGAATCCAAGTATGCTTCAATTTATAAAACTCTGATTTTAATATATTCATCATTACTTCACCTCTTGCTTAGAAAACCATTTTGCAGTAATGAAAGTCAATAATGTAAACAAACATATTGATAAAATACAAGGAACAAGTAAGGATGTGTTTAAAATCATTGGATCTGATACTTCTGTTGGGATACCGTTCGGTAAAATACGCATAACGGGTACCATCAATCTAATCCCCCAAGAATAAGGGCAATAAATCCACATAGAACCGTCAGCTAACAAAATTCCTAACACAAGACCTAATACAGCATTTACTACAATGCTTGCTATAAACCCAAACTTTTTAGCTAGGAAAAAACAAAATGGAACTTGCCATATGTTAGTTATAATCAATAATACACTTGCGAATAATAATGTCGTGAATGCATAGTTTCCTGTTAATTGTTCTCCAATGAAAAAAATTGAAAAAAACAAATACTCCTAGCATATGCAAAAATAGCAGTTATACTTAGATAAATTGAAGCTGTTAATATTTTTTTGAAATCCATATCTTTTTTTAAATCAATATTGAGTGGAAAAATTGCTCGGTAGTTTAATTTTCTCTCTTCTTTTCTATGCATCATTGCAGGTATTAAAGCGAAAGTTGCCGGCATTAAAATCACATACCACCAATTGTATGCGTTTATGCTAAAATATGATGGCATTAATACAAATGCATTTAGTAAAAGCTATAATCAGTGCAATAAAGTAATATCTTCAACAAAAAAAGCTATGTTTATGTTTCAAATTTTCTGCAAAAAAATATAATTTTTTTCATTAAGCTACACCCTCTTTCCATTCTTTACAACATCCATAAAAAGTTCTTCTAAATTTTCATTATGATTAATTGTGTTTTTGATATTTTAATTCTCCATCATGTATAATTCCTATATGATCAGCAGTTTGTTCCACTTCTGCTAAAATATGACTAGACAGAATTACTGTTATTCCTTTTTTTGGAAAGTTTCGTATTAAATCTCGTAATTCTTGAATTCCTAATGGATCTAATCCGTTTGTCGGTTCATCTAGTATCAATAGTTTAGGATTATTTAATAAAGCAATTGCAATACCTAATCTTTGTTTCATCCCCAAAGAAAATTGACCGCTTTTCTTTTTTCCGGTATTTTTTAAATCTACAATTTCTAAAACTTCATCAATTCTTGCATCAGGTAATCCAAGTAATAATGTTCTAACTTTTTAGATTTTCTCTTGCACTTAAATTTTCGTATAAGGGTGGCATCTCGATTAAAGCACCAATATCTGATAAATCATTTCTACTCCATTCATGTCCTTCAAACATAATTTCACCTGACGTCTTGTGTAACATACCTGTAATCATCTTTAATGTCGTAGATTTACCTGCACCATTAGGTCCTAGTAATCCATATACTGAATTTTTCCTCAATTTTTTTAATGACACATTATTTACAGCTTTTTTTGTTTTCCAAAAAAACTTTTGTTAGCTCATTTGTTTCCAAAAATATATTTGCTCATATTTTGTTCCTCCTTTAATCTTGTAAATAGTATAAAAAAATATTTTTAAGGATTCTGTAAGGAAAAAAATATTTTTTTCAAAAAAAGTAGCAAGAAAAATTCTAATTTATTAAACGTTTTGCATTTTTTTCTTTAGTCTTTTATGCCATATTTCATATACTTCATAAATAAAAAAAGGCAGAACCAGAGTTCTGCCATAAATAATCATTATTTATCTTACAACTTCAATATCCACCTTTGCTCTAAATAAAATTTTAAGGAATTGAAATATTCTCTTTCTAATCTATAGTTATACCTATTCTGTTCGAGTTTCAGCTAAATATATTCCCCATTCAGCTAATTCTTCAGGCAAATCATAAACAGTTTTTCCATTACTTTCATAGATTTCAGAGATTCCTGGGGAGGTCTTAGAAAAAGTTTTCCAAGCTGTCACTAGTTCTTCAACAAATTGAATATTATGAGGCTCAAAAAAGTCATTAAATTTCGATAGTTCTTTACTATAAATTGTCACAACATTATAGCTATCAAGCATGATCTCATCATGACTTTTATGACCACCAAATCCAAACTGACTAAGTCCATCATTAATAAGCAAATCACCGTATCTAATCAACAGTGCTAGGCATTCCTCTCTTGAACAACCATCAATATAATAAACATCCTTATGGGATTCCTTGATAATATTCTTTTGCTATCACTTTTTCTCTATCAATACTGACAGGCAATTCCAAAAATAAAAAAACAAGGGCTCGTCATGAATCGCAATAAAATGTTGAAAAAAACCTCTAATATTTTTTTCTGCGTGTACATTCGCCATCAAATGATGTTCAGTTAACTTTGTAAATGATTCAAACAGGTTTTCTACTCAAGCTAACTTGGTGTCCTTTTTACTAAATTCAACATTATGCGTCCTCCAGAGAATTTAAACAATATCCACATTTATAATTTCATTATATCATTAAACCCCTAAAAAAAGACTGCAACTTCCCAGTCACAGTCTCTTATAAATCTACCTCAGTTCCTTCAAGGAAAGTTATTACAATTTGTCCAGCTTCTGAAATAGATTGATAGCATGTCAGACTATAGTATCCAGAAGCCATACTTGAACTATTACTCTGATTCTTACCCTCTATTCGATTAGAGAAGCTACCTTCACGCTTTTCATTCTCCCTTTCGTTTAAAGGTTTCTAATTTTTTACAAGCAGTGATACCGCCTCAACGTGGGTTTTAGAGGACTAAATGGAGTCTGAATTGCCTGATAGAGATGTAGTATTGATTAAGCAATCAACAAATTATGTACAAAACAAAAATAAAGTACACTGCTTAATGAGTGTACTTTATCCTTCTAATTCAGTTTTATCAATGGTTTAGCTCTAGTTAAGTCGATTAGTTAAATGAATTTAGACTATTGCTTTTTATAACGACTATAAATTGTATGCTCAATGTTATAATTTATCTTCCGAATCTACTTCTTCATAATTTATCGGAATTAAAGCAACTTCACTGCTTAGAGTAGATTGTTTTTCATTTTCACTTATTTGAATGGCATTTTTGAGTGAAAAAAATAACTTCTCTTACAAGATTTAATAAATCTAATGTACACTCTTGAAGTTCAAATTCAGTTAGATACAGTCTAGTTTCATTATTTTCTTCACTTCCATCAATAAAATTCAATGTAATATTAGTAAACCTATGCTCTAAATAATTTCTAATAGTTTTTTTAATAGCTTTGCGTGTGGATTTGCTGTCAAAGAATTATTACCATTATCAAAAATCTTTCGATATCCAAAAATATAGATGATAGACCAATATTCTTATCCAACATTTTACCTAAATTGCTATCTGTTCTCCAAATTGAATGAAAATTTACTTGTCGAGTCTTAATTTTTTTAAAGAATAATATTCATTTATAAACATTCCTACTTTTATCTAATAATGAATATAGTGTTTTTAAAAAGCTGCTTTTTAATCCTTCAACTCGGATAGAATATTGTACGTAGTCTAGACAATCAATAAGATCAACATTCTCATCAGCATAATGAACCGAATCAATCTCAATGCTATTAAAACAGAGATAACGCGCATAAACATATTCTTGCTTAATTTGATTAAACATAGAAATATATTTGTTTAAATCTTTATCCGATTGAAATAATAAACTTGGTAGTAAAAAGATTATCATCATATCTATTTATATCGTCAGCTTGTAAGTCATTAAGTGGATTAAGATACAGCCCGTTGTTCCAACACCATTCACGATACTTTTTGTGAATTAGGATTATAATCGATGGTTTTACAAGAGCATTCATCTAAGTCTTTATAATTAAGATATTGTTCGTAAAGTTCAATAAATCGCTTTTCTGCATAATCAACTCTGTTTGGATCTGAAAACAGTTATGCTTGTTTCTATTAAATTTTTTTAATTTTTTTAATAAAGTGAAGGTGTTCGTTATCATTCAAAAAAATTACGATAATGATGTAGACAAATAGCCAAGTTACCACTAGCCATTGTGAATCTTTGGATTGATTTGTATACATTTACAATACATCTTAATAGCTAACTGTTTTCTACCACAAGCATCTAATAGATTTGCGTAATTGGTGTATAGTGAACATAATAATGGGTAAAACAAACCTATTGTTCTCAGAATTTATATCAATATTATTTGAAATTTCGATAGCTTTTTCTAAAGTAATAAATTTGTTGAACTGTACAATCGGTATCTATGTTGAAATACTAGGTTATCACTTAGTTCAAATATATCACCATATGCTGTCCCAATAGAATAAAATAAATGAATTTTGGAAATATCATCAATAGTATTTTCCATATTTTTTTCCAAATTCTATTAGTCTATAGATTTCCTCTATATTTTTATCTTTAAAAAGCATTATCGAAATCCATTGACAATTTAAGTACACTATGATTAATTGGATTATTTGTTAACATCTTCATTCCCAAACTAAATATTTCGATTTTTAAATTTGATTTTTCCTTTATTTTCCTGTTCTTCAACTAACATATCAGATAAAAACTCTTTTATCATATTAAGATTAAGAAAAATTCGAGTTGCAATAAATTTAAGTTATAATACCTTATATAAATTATAAATAGGGTAAAACCTGATATCTTTCTTGAGTTTCTTTTATCTAACTTAGTCCAAAAATAAATTAGCTTGTGGTTTTGATTTTAATAACACTGATGCACCAAAACAAATTTCATCATTATCTTTATTATTCAATAAAATATTAGTAAGCTTCTCTATTTCAGTATTATCTAATTCACGATTTCTATATTTAATTTGAAGATCATTTATGATGCTTATGCTATTTTCTTTTATATGGTTTATGTTCCAGTCAGAAAGACGTTGAGCCCAGTTAAGCAACTGTTCTTTTTGAAACTTCTTCTGCCATATCGGCTGCAGCAACTATTTTTTTATTATGGTATCGTCAGCACTCACGTTTTCTACACTATAATCAACTAATCTTTGGTATGAGGCAATAACTGAATCAAAGTTACAGTTATCAATTGTTAACCAATCTTCGGGCCTGAAAACCTCAAATAAAGAAATATCCTCATCCTCGCCCTTCCTGCACCAAGGAGTTTCAGTAAAAATATCTATCATAGTTCCATTATTGTCTGTATGAAATTCATATAGAGTAATAATATGTATGTTAGCAATCTTCAGATTAAATAGTTTCGATTCCTCGTAATTTAATGCTACTTTATTTTTTTAATACAAGGCCTGAATTAAGTATATTTAAATTTCTTTGAGATTGTTCATTAAAGAGGATAAGTCTAGCTCTTTTTATCCCCATTTTCCTCATGAACTTTGATATTTTTCAATAATTCTTTTATATGACTATCTAAATCAAGCGAATGAATCTCCGATAAAGACCGTTCATCTAGTTCTATACTAGTTCCATTGAGTGTGAAAAATCCTATATTTCCTAGTTCTTTAAGTGCCTGAGTACACTTTTATAGCATCTGACAGCATATTAGGTCTTGAATAATTAAATTTAGGTTGAGCTTTCCCATTGTTAAAGGATATTTTAAAACCTTCCCCAAAAATGAAGCTGTACCCCTCCGTCAGGAAAATAATGTCTCTACATCTTCAAAAATATAATCTCCTATTTTTATAATTAAATCTGTTGCTTCGAAAGTTTCAACAATCTCTATTGAATTTTTCAAGTGGAATTTCGATGTCAGTTTCAGGATCCCTAAGATAAAGAAAGAGGTCGTGTTCCTTCTGGTAATTAAATATTCCTTCATGGCCCTGACCATAAAAAGTAAAGTTTAATCTCTTTATTATTGGGTATGTTTTCAATTGACATCCCATCGATATTTATAAAACTATACTGTTTCTGACTATTAGTAACAAAATCAACTAACATAGGATAAATTGTTTGTTCATCTAGTTTATGAATCTGTACCGAAAGCGTTTTATTAATTGTAGACTTATTTTTTTAATTTACTTCTTTTAATTATCTTCTTTATAGAAAAAAGGTGGCAGCGACTTATAAAAAAATATCTTTTAAAGTACTGTTCTCATCTAACCAAACTACGAATAAAACTACCCCACCATTTTTGAATACAATTCTAAATCACGCATATCTACTTGGAAAGATTTCATTGAATTGTTCTTACGTTTAGTTGCTTTAATTTGGACAGGTACTCTCCCAAATATTTCGCTCTTCTTCTCACTAGCATTTTTTTAAGAACATGAATTTCTCCATCCCACGCTGGAGTTTTATCATTGTTATCGAAATAAGTCTGAAGCAACTTATTTCTGTTAATAAATGTTGCCAGATATGAAACGCCTAACGTTTCAATTTGTCTATTATTTGCCAAATTATCACCTCATAACATAACACTATGTATTATTTATTATACCATCAACAAAATAAAAAAATCTATATCTTGTGTTCAGTAGGAACATAAATAAGTTTCAAAAATGTACAATTGAACCACCACTTCTTCTGCTGTTACTTGAGTAAAAAAATGTACAAATCAATTTCTCAGATTAGAGGATATTATGTACTAGAAAAACATACAAAAATACCACTCCAGAATAATGTACAAAACAAAAATAAAGTACACTTTTTTTAAAGAATGTACTTTATACTTCTAATTCAGTTGTATCAATGGTTTAAGTCTTGTTAAGTCAATTGTACATAAACTTTTAGTTTTTATTAATTAAAAATGTAATAACCAAAAAAATTTTTAAGCTAATTACACTCAATTATGTACTTTATTTAAGTGAACACTGAAATTTTTAAAAGCCGTTCATCTTCTGTAAAATGTACTTTATTTAAGTGAAAACTAAAAATTTTTCAAATGTACTATTTTGACAACAAAAACACTCTATAATCAATTTAATGAACTTTAGAGTGTTTTTACTTTGTTTGATTTTTAGTATTCTCTAGTATATCTTTAATCTAACAAAAATGCTCCTGTTTTCTTCTTAAACCTTTGCAAATTGGGCAACTTATTAATGAGCGCTTTTTATACTTAATTTTTTCATTAATTTTAAGTTTGTATCGATGATTTGAGTTTTCCTTACATATCCACCATACATTAGTATTACTTAATTCAGTTATTTCAGTTGGATTTGCTAATAAAATATTATTAAGATAATCCTATTCTTTTAATATTTCTTGTAATGTGGTAGACTAGATATGAATTTTGATGGACGATAATTAGGTCAGACAAAAGGTTACATATGGAAAAATTAGTTTTTATCGGAATGCTAGTTTTCTTGGCAGTTGTGTTTATTGGAATATTGTTTTGGCTGCGTTATAGAATGGAGAACACCTTTGAGAACGGTGTTCCAGTGTACGATGCCCCAGCAAATAATCAGACTAGAACGAGTAAGCTAAGCGTAGGAGAGTATGCAGTGCACATAGTTTTAATACTAATTAGCGCTGTAATTGCCTTTAAGGTCATGGGCATGTTCCGTCATGGGGCGGCGCCAATTGGTGCTGCTATAATCACGCCTTCTATAATGGCGCTTTTCAATGCACGAAGGAGAACCGGGAAATCTTGGATAGGTATCGTTGCAGTGCTTATGATATTCGTGTTTTTGATGTTTGTATATATAATTATAGGTCTACCTGATAACGCACCTCCACTTAAAATTGACAGAACTGAAATTCATCTTACAGAGACTAAGATTTCGGATTTGATAGACCAGGGGTTTTGAAAATCTATGTGTCAAATGGTAGACATGATTATCCTAATTATAATGAGCTTTTTGACAACGGGAAGCTATTCTAAATACCAAGGATCAGGGGGTTAGCGTACCAAACGGCTTTTAAGCCATATGACTCAGCAGTTACGCGATCGACTTATCTTCTTGTAAAGAAGAATGTAGTTCTCGGATGTATAGGTGTTTACGGAGATAAGAGGAAGAGTACGGAGCTGAAGGACTGTGTAGTTACGCAGGTTTTGCTTCGATTCTGAATGCACAGCAGCTGCTAAAAAAATATGGAATTCCATATAATATAGATGGTATAGATTTGCTAAAGAAGCTTTGACGAAAAACGAGTTCACGAAAGTATTTGGGAAAAAAATATGGCTGACTCCAAGCGAGCCAAGAGATGAATATTTGGGTCATTATGGCGTGCAGTGGGGAGCAGGTAACAATGAATTCTTTTGGAATCATTATTTTATGAATTTAGACCTTGATTCGAATAATGATATAGTTAATTTTAATTTTAGTTCTAATATTGCAGCAGAGCGATAGAAGAATTTGCAGGGATAATTAGGCAAAATGAAAAAAAGAAAAAAAGTACTAAGTAAGACAAAGTATGCTATTTATCTTCTAGTGGTCCACCTTATATGCATACTTTTCACTATAAACAAAAATAGTGATACCTTCATGGGGTCACTGGTTAGAGACGACACGCTTTCTTTGGACAAGCATTCCTACCTATGTATGCGTGTTAATAGCCATTTTCCCAATAGTATGCTTTTGGCCATATTTGATTAGTGCAGATTTTAAGCCAGGTACATCAAAGACCTTGCTTGCTACTTTTGGTCTAATAGTAGGTAACGTGACTCTGATTTTGATATATACGACTATTTTGCACAAGGTATTATAGGTATAAAAGAATCCCTTTATAGGGATTTTTTGATTGCTTCAAGTAGCTCGTCATATTCTTCAAATGCTGGAACCTCAGGATGCTCCTTCTTGATTGATTCGGTGCTTCTAAACAAGAATCCTTGTGGGTGTCTCCTTGAAAGAAGTCGGTTTAACCGACGGTCAAGGCAGTTGATTTGGTTAGTCCAAATTATTCGGCAAGCCATAAATACTCAAATTTCTCCCAATAACATTGTCATCATAGATAGTTTCCCCTTATCACTTTGTCAACTAGTCCGTAACCATAGAGCACATGTTTTTAATGAACTAGCCGACATTGGTTACAATTCCTCTAAGCACCTTTGGGTCTATGGATTCAAAGTACATATGCTGGTCACCCTATCAGGCTATATTCTGAATTATGTTGTAACGCCTGCCTCAGTACATGATATTAGGGCAGTTGATGACTTACTAGAAAATTGTTCTCAATCCTATGTTTTAGCTGATTTAGCATATCTTAACTATGTACTCAGAGAACAGTTGAAACAGAAAAGTTACCATCTTTGGACGCCTTTACGTCAAAATATGGTAAGAGCTAAACAACATAATCATTGGAAACTAATGGCTATGAGACGGACTATTGAAACTCGATTTTCAGAACTTTGTGCTTTTTTGATGTCGAACAAACACTAGCTAGAGGCTTAACAGGATTGCAGTTGAGAATGGAGCAAATTGCACTGACTTATAATCTGAAATACTTTGAGATTAACTAGCACCACGAGTAAAAATCTATATCTTACTATCAATAAGACCAAGACCTTAAATGAGTAGCAAAAAATGTACAATTGAACCACTACTTCTTCTGCACCTATTAGAGTAAAAATGTACAAATCAATTCCTTAAATCAGATGATGTTATGAACTAGAAATATACAAAATAACACTTCAAAATAATGTACAAAATAAAAATAAAGTACACTCCTTAAAGAATGTACTTTATGTTTCTAATTCAGTTGTATCAATAGTTTAGCCCACGTTAAGTCAATTGTACATAAAATTTTAGTTTTCCTCAATAAACTTATAGTTTACATGGTAACCAAAAATAATGCCAGTTACGCTCGATTATGTACTTTATTTAAGTGAAAACTAAAAAAATTTTTCAAATGTACATTTTTGTTTATTGCTTTTGATATATCATAGTATATTGGCATCTTTCGGTATACCCCTATTCACTAAAAAAAGCCGTTTCTACAAAAAAGACCAAGCCACTAAATGACTTGATCAATTAAATTTTTTTATACGGAACAAAAATGCTGTCTTTTTCGTCTTCGTCCTTTGCAAATCAAACAAGGTTCTTTGCGACGTTTTCTCGAATAAGACTCTATCATATCGTATGTAAGCCTCATTGGACGCTTACAGAAAAAATCATTGGAATTTTTCTGCAACTTCATTGATTGCTTCATCTAAATTGAAACCTGATTTTTGATCAATCGAACTTACGCTTTTAATTATTCCATTAATTTTTCAAAAAAATATTTCGTCATATATAAGTCTAACTTTTCTGAATCAGCTTCAGTATATCTATCTTTATATTCAAATTCAAGAAATAGGTCAAGATGTAAGTTACGTAACAATATCTCTTCATTTTTCCCTTCAATAAAAATATCAAACAAAAACTCTTTTAAGTTCATTTTGTTTATTAACTCCTGATTTTATAGAAATATCAACACTTTGATTTTTCCAGGATTTGCTCTCAGATTCAAATCCATCAATATCAAAAGTATTGTATTCCAATGTATTTATTTTTAAGACCGTTATCTATAGCTATATATTTCATCTTTTACTTTCCAATTTTTAAAAATATTTTTGTCTGTTTTATTTTCATCTATATTTTTTTAATTCTTTTTGAAAAATCACAAGTAGTAAAATTACTGTACCCTTTTTATAGGTTCAAAATTATTATATTCTTTAAGTCGTTCAAAACGGCTATGAATATGTAATTTATAGTACTTCTTACACTCTTTTACTCAAAGATAAATGTAATTCTTCCGAAACTATTTTTAGGCGAAATTTCCGCCATATTTCTTACTACTGTTGGTGCAAATATTTTTATCAGCAATTTTTCCAATTCTACACTTATAAGATTCAGAGAAAAAAATTATAAATTGAAATTTCACCATCAATTACTTTATCTAAATTTTCAATATCAGGTTCAACAATTAAAAGTTCTTTTGATATCTACCAGTTGTTTATTTTTTTCAACAGCGTTCTATCCTGCATAACATAAAATGTATAGATATTATCTAGATAAGTAACAATACCAAAAATGGGTTCATCTATAGCTAATAGTGGCATTTTTAAATTTATGCTGCTCTTCCAGTTTGAAAAATTTCATAAATTTCTTTTAGATTTTCTTTGTTCATATTTTTTTGCTCTTTCATTTATTTCACTATTCAAAAGGATACGGTTGAAAATCTCCACTTAATATTTTTAATACTGATTCGATACTATCATTACCACTTTTTTTCTTAGGGACGAAGTTGTAATGAAACGTGCTGGGAGTTTCGTATTTCTTTTTCAAAAATCTCGTTGCATCATTCCTAGGCCTTCCTTTATGTCCCCAATAAAATAATCATTTATTCCATCAATAAAGCTATCGCTAAAAATTATGTTTTATACAATCCATATTATTTTTTTACTTCACTAACATTCTTGGCTTCTTCCAACTTAGTAAAAAGAAGTTGCGAACTCTCCAAGTTTATCGGAAGTGATAATTTCGAATTTGAAGTAGGAATAAATTTAAATTCAATTTGATGCTGAATATCATCCGGTATTAATGGTTTTAAAATCTCAGGTATATGCTTATTAAGTATTATTTGTTTTATAATATTTTTCAAGATTTGTTGGAAGAAAATAAATTTCTTTTATTTTTTTGACAAATCTGAAACAAAAGCGTTCGAATCTTGTTCTATCTCCAAAAAGTGCTGAATCAAAGGATAAAGTTTCATCATTCTGTGTATCAGTATCATACTCAAATTTTTCAAAACGTAATCTATCAAAAGTTTAATTTAGGATTAGCGTATCTTACAAGAAGTGTTTCAGATTCCTTCTGGAACTTCATATTACATTTCTTTATTTCAATCTGTCCTTGAAATCCTTCAAAGAAATACAACTCGTCTTCACTGTCTCTTTTTTTACAATATTTACTATAAAAACCTTGCATTCTCTATACTCTATATAATATTTCATACTCTTGATCTATACAAATTATTTAACAACTACATTTTTAAAATCATTTTATCAAATAAACGCTTTATTTTCAAGGGAGGAACTCACTGGAACTACATCAAGCGTATAATATTAAATTCCCAAAAGTAACTTCTAATTTATAGTCATGAGGATGTCGACTTAAACAAATCTAAGTTCTATGACATGAACAATGTGAGATTTCAGTAGCTACTAAAAAAAGTTCAACACATTAATCATATTTGCGGCTTCTTGAGGTTTTAAATTACCTACCTGTATATCTCGTACAAGTATCATCATTATGATATCGAAGAAGAACCCGTAACTAACGACAATATAAATTTAAATCTATAAGGTTCAAAAATCTCTTAATTTTTAGAATAAAACCAACTCTAAAATGTACTTTTATTCCATCTCACCACATCTACTTCATCCCCCAAAAATGTACAATTGAATCTACTACATAATCACTATAACTCACTACCTAAAAATGTACATTATTCACCCCTAAAATAATGTACAAAACAAAAATAAAGTACACTCCTTAAAGAATGTACTTTATGCTTCTAATTCAGTTGTATCAATTGTTTTAGCTCATGTTAAGTCAATTGTACATAAACTTTTTAGTTTTTCTTTCTATACTAGATATCTTTTAAATACAATAAAAATCAGGAAATCTCATGGATCTACTGATTGTTTTCTTCTGTAACTTATTTTTCTACATATCGAAATGGGATCTTGCTACCACAGAGCCAATTATAGACTCGATCATTGACTTGAACATTCATGGCCTCGTGAGCATATTCTGGCATGATTAAATGCTCTTTCGGACATTCTAATCGATTAGAAAATGGCAAACTGTGTTATTGGATAACAGACATCATCATCTAGACCGGTAATCATGTGAACTTGTCCTTTGATGCGATGGGCAAAATTTTTCACATCAATATAGGCCAAAGTCTCCATGATTTTATCTTCGGTCTCGTGGAATGGATCATGGAACTTGAAATAACGGAAAAGCTCGTCATAGGCCTCGCTAGTATTTCCAATCTCTAATACCCGTCTGAAATCTGATAAGAATGGATAAATGGCGACTGTTCGTTGAATCCGTTGATTCAATCCGGCAGCAACCAGAGCCAGGGCACCGCCTTGAGAGGCTCCATAGCTAGCAAGTTTGCTGTCGTCTACTTGAGGGAGGCTGGCTACAATTTCAATTAACTGGTAAAGATCTAAATAGACATCCTTATAAAAGAGCTCGTCCGGACCTTCCACGGCTCCACGGATAATCTGTCCTTTAACCGTATTTCCAAGTGGTGAGCGATCTCCGTCGGTTGAATAGCCTGACTGCCCTCTCACGTCCATAGACACAACACCATAGCCGGCTACTGTATAAGCTAACATATCAGCCCAATCCCAACAACGTCCCATATAGCCATGAAAATGGAAAATAACGGGAACTTTTTGATCCGTTTTTGGGAGAACAACCCGCGCATAAACAAGCCCATCTCGTGTTCCTTTAAAGGTTAATTCATAACAAATCTCATTTGGAATGCTGAAATCTCGTTCTTCGAGCTTGTATTCAGGCAGTTCAGTAATTTTTGCTAGGACTTGATCCCAAAAGCATCAAAAATCTGCGGGAACCTCATCCCGTCCCTTGTAATCTTTCATTGTTTCTAATAATTTGGGATCTTTCATAAAATCCTCCTTAAGTATATGTAATCGTTACCAAAAAATATACCATATTTACTTAAGGATTGCAAGAGACAAATAAAAATTACATAACCGAAATTATGTAATTTACTTATAGATTCAAAAATAGACTTAATTGTTTTACTAGATCTGGATTAGTGGGTAAAGCTGAATGATGAGCCTTACGACCATTTAAATTCACTTCTGTATAGGCCTGATTGTCAAAAATAGATTGTGCTGCTTGTGCGCTAGAAAGAGGGACGATGCCATCTGATTTTCCAGCAAAGCTACCGATAAAATTAAGGACTTCTACTTCTTTTCCCAGGCGATGCTTCCATTTTTGAAAATCGTCAAACATTTCTTGATTGAATTGGTAAGGACTGCCAATAATAGCCAACTTGCTGACGGTTACCTTCTTTTTCTCTAAAAAGCCACTTTCCAATAAACCAGTCAAAACCAGTCCACCATTAGAATGCCCGACTGCCTTGAACTCTGTAAAATGATAGTGATCAAGAAGGTAGGTTAGAGCTATCTTAAGGGATTCAACTTGCTGCTTGATATTGCTGTAGCCATCTCGATTGTTCTCAAAGCCAATCACAATCATCGGATTCGGCTCTTTCGTATTCAGTCTTCCTTCCATCTCTATAGACTCATCTTTGTTGACTTTTATTTTTAAGAGACTCTGTTTTTTTCTAGAAAAGCGATGGAGCATACGGATGGTTCCGTTGAATCGCTGGATACTGGCTGAACTCCCAGGTACAAAGATGATTGGTCTAATCGGTGGTTTCTTCGACCCTTTAGGAAATTCAAAGGGCCTTTCTGTGCGAAGAAAACAATCTTGCAAAGAAACGAATGACTTGTTGAAATAGTTTTTTTAACATCTTTCCTCTAGTAGTAGTTTCTAAAAGAACCCAGAACAGTGTGTTCCAGGCCCTTATTAGAAACGATTATTTCCGTTTTTTCTTATTTTTGCGCATTTGTTTGGCCATCTTGTTCATCGCCCGTTTTCATCATAAATTCACCGGCTTTTTCCTTTTGAGACCACCGCCAAAACATTTGGCTCATGTCAGGCATTCCAGCGCCTCCGCCAAGAGTTGACAAGTCAGGCATGCCACCTTGTCCCATCATGCCTTCGAGGGCAGACATATCAGGCATTCCACCAGGCATATTCTTCGGCATGTTATTTGGATTGAGCCCCATTTGTTTCATCATCTTGTTCATATCACCAGAGAGACGCCTTGCATCATCTGTTTGGCTTAGTTAAAGTCCTTGATGAATTTATTGACTTCGACAAAGGTGTTCCCTGATCCAGCAGCAATCCGACGACGACGGCTTGGATTTAACAAATCTGGATTTTTCCCGTTCAGCTGGTGTCATGGATGATACGATCGCACGTTTGCGAGCAATTTCTCGTTCATCGACCTTGAGGTTCTTCATGGCAGGGGTTATTGGCCATCCCTGGAAGCATCTTGAGCAAATCTTCCATTGGTCCCATATTTTTGTACCTGATCCAACTGATCAATGAAATCGTTGAAATCAAAGGTATTTTTCACGCATCTTCTCAGCGAGTTCAAGGGAGCGTTTCTCATCGTATTCTTGAGAAGCCTTCTCGATCAGCGTCAGCATATCCCCATACCGAGGATCCGACCAGACATACGGTCTGGGTGGAAGGTTTTCGATATCAGTGATTTTTCACCAGTACCAGTGAACTTGATTGGTTTCCCAGTAATCTGACGGACAGAAAGGGCTGCACCACCACGGGTATCCCCATCGATCTTGGTCAAAATGACCCCGGTTACTTCGAGTTGTTCATTGAACTCACGGACACATTAGCCGCTTCTTGACCAATCATAGCATCCACAACCAAGAGGATTTCATTTGGCTCAGCAAGAGCTTTGACGTCGCGCAACTCACCCATGAGTTTTTTTCATCGATTTGCAGACGACCAGCCGTATCGATCAAGACATAGTCATTGTGGTTGGCTCTCGCCTGCTCCAAACCTTGACGAACGATCTCTACTGCAGGGACCTCTGTACCAAGTGAGAAGACAGGGACATTGATCTGTTGACCAAAGGGTCTTCAACTGGTCAATGGCTGCTGGACGATAAATATCGGCCGCAATCATCAAAGGACGTGCGTTTTTCTTCCTTGACCAATTTGTTGGCTAATTTCCCCGCAAAGGTTGTTTTACCAGCCCTTGAAGACCGACCATCATAATAATGGTTGGAATCTTTGGAGATTTGATAATTTCTGCTGTTTCTGAACCTAAAATCGCTGTCAATTCTTCATCAACAATCTTCACGATTTGTTGGGCAGGGGTTGAGGGTTTCGATGACTTCATGCCCTACAGCCCGTTCGCGGACCCGTTTGATGAAGTCTTTTTACAACAGGAAGGGCAACGTCGGCCTCTAAGAGGGCTAGACGAATCTCTTTGGTTGCCTCTTGGACATCCGCTTCAGAGATTTTCCCTTTCTTACGAAGATTTTTAAAGACGTTTTGTAAACGTTCGGTTAAACTTTCAAATGCCATTATTTTCTCCTATTTTTTCAATTCAGTGGAAATCGTCCGAAATGTTGCAAACATTCTAGTTCTTCGGGTGTGACTTCTTTCATGATTTCATTTGGATATCCCCAACAGCTAAAACCTATTTGCATAGCTTTTGGAGATATCATTGGGCGAGATAATCTGTAGTCGAGTAGGAAATACTTCCTCTGCTACTAATAGTTTGCAAGGTATTCCTTGATAAATGACGAGACTGCCCATAATCACTCCCGATTGTCAATGCTTGATAAAATTTCAACCTGCTCTTGTAGAAAAGTATCTTCCGGATAGCGTTCTAAAATCTGATCAAAAATCTGGCTGCGTACAATGTAGTCCGAGTACATGTGCAATTTCATCTCATAATCCTCTAGGATTTTCTCCGTCCGCTTGATATTATCATAAACAGCTTGACGGCTCACTCCAAACTCTTCTGCAATCTCAGCCAAGCTGTAGTCATCTGCGTAATAAAGCTCGATGTAGTTCATCTGCTTGTCCGTCAAGAGCGCTGCATAAAACTCAAAGAGCGCATTCATTCGGTTGGTTTTCTCAATTTCCATACCTTTCATTATATCAAAAAAGCCCGCTAAAGACTAGCGGGACTTGATGCTTTTTGAGCTTGAAGTAAGAGGATTCATCATTAAAGTTTCAGTGCCAACATATTGACCGTCATCCCTGCTGCAGTTCCCATCAAGAAGATGGTATCTCCTTCCTTCACATAGCCATGATCCAGTGCATAGGCTAGGCCGAAAGGCACGGCTACCGAAACCATATTTCCATAATCACTGACAATATTGAGGTACTTGTCTTTGCTAACTCCCAATTTATCCATGACGAGTGGCAAAGCGCGACTTGCTTTGGTGGGGAATAATATAGTCTACAGCATCTTTAGAAATGCCTGATTTTTCTTGGAATTTTTGGAACATTTCTGGAATAACACGGGCAGAAAGCAAAAGAATTTTCTTCCCTTTCATGTCAAACATGAAATCAGTCTTGGTTGCTTCAGAGTACAATTTCGGATGATAAGCTGTCAAACCACCACAAATTTCGGTATCGTGGGCTCCCTCAGACCAGGTACGTTGCATACTGGCAATGATTCCTTTATCTTCCTTTGTTGCTTCAAAAATAAAGGCTGCAGCGCCATCGCTAAACAGTTCAAAGCTTTCTTTTTGTTTGGGATTAAGCCCTAGGCTTCCTACTTCACTGGATACAATCAGAACCCGTTGGTATTCACCACCTTCAATCAGATAAGAAACAGTGCTCAAAGCTGATACAAAACTGGTACAAGTGGTATTGATATCCATAGCAGGAATCGTCAGTCCCTTGGCCACGCGCTCATGTATAAGAGCTGCTGTACAAGGAATGGGCTGAACACCAACCGCACTAGCCGAAACCAGGCAGTCGATGTCTGTCATATCAAGTCCTGCATGTTTTAAAGCTGCCTCAATCGCACGCGCTGCAAGATCAATCTGTGTTTCTTCTCCTTCTTTCACGCGGTAACGAGTCTGGTCTTTGAAAGTTACTGTATGAGCTGGAAGCGCTGTTCCATAGCCTTTAATTTGCAAATGTCTTTTTACGGTAGTCATAGGATTCTCCTTTTATTGAAGTCGTTGAACACGTTTTAATTTACGTGTTGAGTCCCATTGGTAATCGATAAATAGAATACTTGGGAGAATGAATTGTTTTTGCTGAGCTAAGAGTTCAAATTGAGTAAAGATCGCTTGCTCCATAGACTCTGTCCGGTGACTCAAGGCAATGGTAATGGATCCATCTGCCAACTGAGTTACTTGATAGTCCTGAATATTTTCGACAAAGAGAATGCACCGTCGAATAAAATCCGGATAGATCATCTGGCTACTGCCATCTTCTTTTTTGAAATAGAAGATATCATCTGATCGTCCTTCGATCTTTGCGATTCGAGTAAAGATGGAGCCACAAGGACAAGGGACTTTTCTTCCACCAGAAATATCATTGAGTCGGTAGCGATAGATGGGTTGACTCGTTCGTTTGAAATCCGTAATAATCGGATAAAAGCGGCTATCATCAAGATACTCTTTTTCGACATACAAAATATCTTCGTTGAGATGTAGATTGCCTTCTGAACAGGTACAAGCTAAAAATCCCTCTGTCGCTTGGTAGACCTGATCAACCTTGTCTAGTTGAAAAGCTTTGGCGATGGTCTGAGCATCTCGATCTTCTAGGATCTCTGCGACAGAGACAACCTTGACGGGTTGGATCGCAAGTTGCTGATTGCTGACATAGTTAGCTAACTCAATCAAGGTGGAAGCTGGTGCAACCACAATGGTTGGTTGATAGTTTTTGAGACGCTCTAAATGTTCCTTGCTATCCTTGAAAATATCAAAATATTCCAAGCGAATAAGGCCTGAATTAATGGTTTGATAGAGTTCATTGTCCGCTCGTAAGAAAAAGGCAATGCGATGACCAAACAGTTTTTCCTTTCGGTAGCATCTTGGCTAAGATCGCTGCAGCCCACATACTTCTTTCTTTTTCTGTGGTGACAAAAACTCCTCGGTGGCCGGAGGTTCCAGAAGACAAACCTACTGCTACTTCTCCATTCATCTCGGTAAAATCTCGTGTTTGTTCTCCGCGAATTGCCATCTCTAAAGCCTGATCTCGATCCACCCCTAGGGTATTGAGCTCATTGAAATGTGTCATCATGAAGGTTTTATCCATGGTTCCAAAGGATTCGGGAGAATGGGTTTGAAAATAGGGAGATTGAGAGGTGATAAAAGCATGGTAGCGCCAATTGCTTATCTTGGTACCTTTCTAAGGCTTCCTTTGAACGGAATCGATGGCACCATCTGGTTTCAATAAAGGTTTTCAGAAAAGACTGTTTTTTTCATTTAAAATCCTTTCAATCCGATCTTGTGGGTCGTGGCTGACCACAACTTGAATGCCATCCTGCAAGAGTGTTTCCAGCAAATCAGCTCCTTTTTAAATAAGCCTTCTTATCATCCTGAACCAAGGAAGGAATGAGACGCATTTGCCGTGTGAAAGGCAAGAGGTCTACTCCCCAAGAAAGATCTGCTCCGATGAAGAGTTTGAGCTCATCCAGATAAAGACAACCTTGCCCTCTCGCATGTCCATCGATAGACGATACAAGAATGCTCCCATCACCAAAAAGATCCGCAGTCGGGCGATAGGGGAAAGCAGGATGCCTTTGATCTGCTTTGAGACAAGTCACCCGATCTTTGAAATCAGCTGGCAAAAACTCTTTAAAAATTAGATCCTTAAATTTTGGTTTTTGGTACACCTCATAGACTTCCTGGGTGACAAAGAAATGAGCATTTGGAAAAAGTGCTGCTCCGCCGAGATGGTCAGGGTGCAGATGCGAAAGAATCACATAGGAAATGGCTGCTGGATCAATTCCACGCTCTCGCAATAAATAATCGATCTGGTCTTCTTTTTTCATCTGCATTGGGGTCGCTAGACGGTACCAGAAATACCGTGCTTTTTTCTTAATCTCGTAGTGATAGCCGGTATCGTACAAAATATAGCCTTTTTCACGGTGATGAATCAAAAAGACACCTGCTGGAAATTGCATTTTTCATTTCGGAATCCCTTTGAATAAGAGACCGGAATGACTGCTACAATAGCCTGCTGGAAAATAATCAATGTGCTTGATCATGTTGGACATAGTTGTCAATCCCTTCTTCAATGGTCATTTTTGGATAGTAGCCAAGATCAGTTTGGGCCTTTTGAATATCGAGGGTTTGGCTATATCGAAGGAGATAATAGGTATAGCGAGTCAAGGGGGGTTCGGCTTTCAGATGAAAGAATCGATACACCCCTTCAAGGCTATAAGCCACACCTGCTACTAGACCTGCTGGAAGTTTCCGATAGCGAATCGGCTCTCCCAATCCCTTTAGTGTGGTTTCGATCAAATACTTAAAGGTCTTTGGTTCCCCATTTGTAATATTATAAACTTGTCCGTGAGCTTCTTTTGCTTCCAGAGCCAAGCGAATGGCTAGGGCAACATTCTCCACACAGGTCATATCCATGAGCTGCTCTCCTCCTCGAATCAAAGGAATTCCAATTTTTCGACTGAGGCGTAAGACACGAGGCAAAATGCTGGTATCCCCCACACCAAATAATCCTCTAGGACGCAAGATGATACTTGGCACATCCGGATAGTCAGAAAAAAGTTTTTCAGACACCAATTTGCTTCGGATATAATTGTTGAGGTGATTTTCTTTTGGAGCATCACTTTCCATGATGTTTAATTGATCTTTTCCAGCCGCGTAAATACTGGGAGAAGATACGTAAACCAAGCGTTTTACCGCATATTCACGGCACAAGTCAAGGACATTTTGAGTGCCAACTACATTAGCCTGATAGAAGGCCTTCCAAGGTCCCCAGGCAGTGGATAAAAGCTCCAGCGTGAACCACAGCATCAACAGACTGAAAGGCTTGTCTTAATTCCTCAATAGAGCTCAAATCCCCTTTGATAAATTGGACGCGATCATTTTCCAGAGTCTTCCCAATTTTTTCATTTCGGCCAAAGGCTACAATGGTATAATCGTGAGCCAACAACTCATCGATCACATATTTTCCAAGGAAGCCAGTCGCACCTGTTACAAGTATTTTCATAGTTTCCCATCCGTTCCACGTCTTAATAATCGTTGAATTTCAAACTCCAAGGTATCCAACGGCTTGTAGGTTTTTGAAAGTTTGTTTAGTCTTTCTAACTTTTCCCAAGATTCTTTTTCTAATAGGGCATTAAAACCTGCTTGAATCTCTTCGGTGCGATTGCGATGAGCTTGAAAGGCAATTCCTGCTTCTACTCCTCGAATCGCATAGTCAAATTGGTCATAATCATGTGGCAAGATCAAGGCTGGTTTTTTAAATTCGATACACTGATAAAAGATTCCAGCTCCTCCATGGTGAATGACATAGTCCATCTGCGGAATATATTCTTTGTAAGGCAGATAAGAGACGACCGTCACATTTGGTGCTACTTCTTCTTCAGAAAAGTCTTTTGCCCCATCTCCTAAGGTGACGAAAAAGTGGCATTCTGGATGCTCTTTGGCCAACTGCTTGGTTTGTTCTAGCAAGTTCTCTTTTGCCCAAGGCAACTGGGTTCCACATGTCACGAGTACCTTCGTCTTGTCCTCGTAAGGACTGAGATCTAAAGGATAATCTTCAGCTTTTTCAAGAGAAGTTCCCAAAGGGCCAAGCCAGGCATATTGATGAGGGAAAGTGTGTCTTCAACTCTAGCTCCATCATACCAATTCCAAAGATGGCATAAGGAGAGTAGATGGTCTCCACTCCATTTTGATTGTACAACTTGAAATTGTAACGTTTTAAGCGTTTGCGTAAGAGGAAAGCCCCACAGTATTTTCCAATGCGCGTGAGTTTACGGCATAGTGCTTGTATCTTCTCTTCCTTCTTCGTACGCGCGATTCCCATCCCTCCGAAGAAGCAAGGAGGACCATAAGGAGTTTCGATTGCAAATTGGGTCGCCATGGTGGTAATCCAAGGAATTTCTAACTCTTCTGCCACAAAAGCCCAGCTGATAGAGTGATAAAGTCAGCAATGACAATATCTGGACGGTTGACACGCCACTCCTCTAGCAATTGATCCGATACATGATTAATCAAATCAAGACTCCTAGACAATTGCCGATAAGCTGAAAAAGAGATTGTGTTTTTTTATCGTTATTAGCCGCACGTTCAAATTCTTCTACTTTGTCCTCTAGAATCGGGAACGACCGTGAAGCCGAGACTTTCTGCGACGGCTTTTTTTCTGAGGACCCGTGAAAACTCGGATTTCCATAGTTGGATCATCTAATAAGGGTTTAACGAGATTTAAAGTTGGGTACAGATGCCCACTCAAGGGAACAGCTACCACATCGATTTTTAATTTTTTTCATTTTTTTCCTGCCTTATATCTTTTTTTAGATCTAAAAACTAGCTTCTATCTATTAATTCGTAAAAAAATCAAAAATTGAAGAAAAAAATAAAATTTTTTTAAAAATTTTTTAAAATCTTTTATTTTTGACCATACTATCACTATTTAGAAAGAATGACTTCAACTAAAAAGCTCCCAAATGCCCAAAGAGTGAGCCTCTCACATTTGAAGAGTTTTCTATTTTTTTACGATTTGCGAGCTTAGTTATTTTTCCAAATAAAATTCGAACCGCTCGCCGACATACTGACTTTTTTACATACTCAAAAAGCCGTCCCATCTTCAAAATAGGAAACCTGTGTCAGACCTAAAATAGCCTGCCCTTTTTGAAATCTGTAAAGTACTCCGCAATCTTATCCTTGGCCAATCGCGCATAGATGGTCTGGTGCGACTTTCCAATCTTATAACCATGACGCTCCAAGGTTTGGAAGAAATGGCTGGTAACCTCTTCACGATTGAAATTCTTAATAAATTTCTCTGGAATAGAGGCCACTTCATAAACAACAGGGATCCCATCGGCATACCGGACCCGCTCCATCCGAATGATGGTTTCTGTCTTATCAATGCCCAATTTGTCCACTTCTTGGAGGCTAGGAATGGTTTTACGGTAAGAAATCACTTGGCTAGAAGGTTTCTTGCCTTGCGATTTCATAATTTCTGTAAAAACTGGTTGTGCCTCGCATTTTTTCTTGGACGCGCGTGCTGGTGATAAAGGTGCCACTTCCTACTCGTCTTTTCAAGCACTCCTTCTTCAACCAGAAGGGTAATAGCCTGACGAAGCGTCATCCGACTCACCTGAAATTTCTCAGCTAGATCGCGTTCGCTGGGAAGACGCTCCCCGATTTTCCATATTTTTTGATCAATCTCAGACTTAATCTGATCATGGATTTGAATGTAAGCTGGAATCATAACCTTGCTCTTTCTCTGTGTTATCTCTATTGTAGCGTAAAATTCCTAATTCTTCAATCAGAGATTGGTAAAGACATGGCTTTTGTGTTAGAATAGAGGAAAGTAAATTTCTTTAAGAAGGGGATAAGATGACAAACCTATCAACTGATTTGCATGATGTTGAAAAAATCATCGTGCTTGACTACGGTAGCCAATACAATCAGCTTATTTCACGTCGGATTCGTGAAATTGGTGTCTTCTCAGAGTTGAAGAGCCATAAGATTTCTGCTGATGAAGTTCGTGCAATCAATCCAGTTGGGATCGTTCTTTCAGGCGGACCAAACTCTGTATACGAGGAAGGTTCTTTTGATATCGATCCTGAAATTTTCGAACTCGGTATTCCAATCCTTGGAATCTGTTACGGGATGCAATTGTTGACCCATAAATTGGGTGGGAAGGTCGTTCCAGCAGGTGACGCTGGTAACCGTGAATATGGTCAATCTGAACTGACTTTGACAGAATCTTCCGCTCTTTTTGCTGGCACACCAGACAAACAATTGGTCTTGATGAGTCACGGAGATGCTGTTACAGAAATTCCGGCTGACTTTATCCGCACTGGTACTTCTGCTGACTGTCCATTTGCATCCATTGAAAATCCAGACAAGAAAATTTACGGAATCCAATTCCACCCTGAGGTTCGTCACTCTGTTCACGGTTATGATATCTTGCGTAACTTTGCCTTGAACATCTGTGGGGCTAAAGGTGACTGGACCATGGACAACTTCATTGATATGCAGATCAAAAAAATCCGTGAAACCGTCGGAGACAAACGTGTCCTTCTTGGTCTTTCAGGTGGTGTTGACTCTTCTGTTGTTGGGGTTCTCCTTCAAAAAGCTATCGGCGATCAATTGATCTGTATCTTTGTAGACCACGGTCTTCTTCGTAAAGGAGAAGCTGACCAAGTGATGGATATGCTTGGTGGTAAGTTTGGTTTGAACATCGTCAAAGCAGACGCTGCAAAACGTTTCCTTGATAAGTTAGCTGGTGTGTCTGATCCTGAGAAAAAACGGAAGATCATTGGTAATGAGTTTGTATATGTCTTTGATGACGAAGCAAGTAAACTCAAAGATGTGAAATTCCTAGCACAAGGAACTCTCTATACAGACGTAATCGAGTCAGGTACGGATACTGCTCAAACCATCAAGTCTCACCACAACGTTGGTGGACTTCCAGAGGATATGCAGTTCGAACTGATCGAACCACTGAATACTCTTTATAAAGATGAAGTTCGTGCGCTTGGTACTGAACTTGGTATGCCCGACCACATCGTATGGCGCCAACCATTCCCAGGACCAGGTCTTGCTATCCGTGTCATGGGTGAAATCACTGAAGAAAAACTTGAAACAGTCCGTGAATCAGATGCTATCCTTCGTGAAGAAATCGCCAAAGCAGGTCTCGACCGCGATATCTGGCAATACTTCACTGTCAATACAGGCGTTCGTTCCGTAGGTGTTATGGGTGACGGCCGTACCTACGACTACACTATTGCCATTCGTGCTATCACTTCTATCGATGGAATGACAGCTGACTTTGCGAAGATTCCATGGGAAGTCCTTCAAAAAATCTCAGTTCGTATCGTAAACGAAGTTGACCACGTTAACCGCATCGTCTACGATATCACAAGTAAACCACCTGCAACTGTAGAGTGGGAGTAAAAAAAGGTCCGGGGGACCTTTTTTACGAGCTAAGAAACAGAAAAGGAGTCTAAGGTCCGGGGACCTTGATTCACGAGCTAAGAAATAGAAAAGCGAGTCAGGTCCGGGGACCTGATTCACGAGCTAGAAATGAAAAAGCGAGTCTAGGTTGAACTGCACCCCAAAAGTTAGACAGAAAAATCTAACTTTTGGGGTGTTTTATATGAAAATTGACTTATAAAGATAAAGTTCAGATCTATGAACTTAGAAAACAAGGATATAGCTTAGAGCAACTTTCAAATAAATTTGGGATAAACAATTCTAATCTTAGGTACATGATTAAATTGATTGATTGTTATGGAATAGAGTTCGTCAAAAAAGGAAAAAATCGTTACTACTCTCCTGAATTAAAACAAGAAATGATTGATAAAGTTCTACATGAAAACTGGTCTCAAGATAGAGTTTCTCTCGAATATGCTCTCCCAAATCGTGGTATGCTTCCAAATTGGATGGCACAATACAAGAAAAACGGGTATACTATTGTTGAGAAAACAAGAGGGAGAGTACCTAAAATGGGACGTAAACGTAAGAAAACTTGGGAAGAAATGACAGAACTAGAGCGGCTCCAAGAAGAGAATGAACGCTTACGTACCGAGGTGGCTTACTTAAAAAAGTTAAAAGAGCTAGAAGTCAGGGACGAAGCCTTACAACTAGAAAGGCAGAGACAATTAGAGAAATGGCTTCAGGAGGATTTCGACTAGATTTACTTCTTGAAGCGGCTCGTTTACCTCGCTCAACTTACTACTATCAGTTGAAGCAACTGGATAGGTTTTGACAAAGATAAAAGATCTTAAAGCTGAAATTCAATCTATTTTTACTGAGCACAAAGGAAATTATGAGCTTTCGCCGAATGACTCTTGAATTGAGAAATCGTGGTTATGTGGTCAATCACAAAGAGTTCAACGCCTGATGAAGGTCCTTGGTTTAAGTGCTCGAATTCGTCGTAAACGGAGTATTCTTCATACCAAGGAGAGATTGGAAAAGAAAGCAGCCAACCTTATTCAACGCCAATTTGAAGCATCCAAACCAATGGAAAAAGTGCTACACAGATGTGACAGAATTTACCATTCCAGCAAGCAGTCAAAAACTCTATTTATCGCCGGTTTTTAGATGGCTTTTAATAGCGAAATTATCGCCTATAATCTTTCGACTTCACCAAATTTAGAACAAGTGAAATCTATGTTAGACCAGGCCTTCAGTGAGGATCATTACACAAATACTATTCTCCATAGTGACCAAGGATGGCAGTATCAACATCAGTATTATCATCATTTTTAGAGGATAAAGGAATCCAACCGTCCATGTCACGTAAAGGAAACAGCCCAGATAATGGCATGATGGAGTCCTTCTTTGGCATTCTTAAGTCTGAGATGTTTTACGGTTATGAGAAGACATTTCACTCACTTGAGCAATTGGAGCAAGCTATTGTAGACTATATTGATTATTACAACAACAAACGAATTAAGGTAAAAACTAAAGGACTCAGTCCTGTGCAATACAGAACTAAAATCCTTTGATAAATTAATTGTCTAACTTTTTTGGGGTCAATACAGGTCCGGGGGACCTTTTTTCATGAGCTTAAAATTAGTCAAGCGAGTTTAAAAAGTCTGGGGGACCTTGATTCACAAGCCAATAATTAGTAAAGCGAGTTTTAAGGTCCAGTGGACCTTTTTATGAGCTTAACATAAAAATTTCTAATTGAGTATAAAAATAGGAAACGACACACAAAAAGCACTCTGACTTATTGTCTGCAGTGCTTTCGTGCTATTTTTAGCCAACTAAACCACTAAAGAATTTAACAATTGCATTCCAGATGGCTCCGAAGAAGCCAGCAATGGCATTCCACGCATTTGTGAAGAAGTTTCCACTGTCTTTTAGAATAGCATTTGTATCAAATTTGAGATTGATATTATTAAAGGTATCGCCTGCCTTGTCTACGATACTATCTTTCAGATCCGACAAGGTCTTCGTAAAGCTTTTGCTACTGATGACGCTACTCTTTGAAAGATTCACTGCGAAATTCACGATCAAATTGATCTGGTTACCTGTCACAGTTGTATCCAGCTTATAATTTTTCAGTGTTTCTTCGACGATCTTTCGAATATCATCCTTGCTTAAATCCTGATTGTTCTGTTTGGCATTGGCTACTGCTGTTTTAATGTCGGTCAATGCTACGTTTAACTTATCCGCATCGAAGTTTTTCTTTCCAGCGTTTTCTTCATTGATCCCGGATAGAGTCTTTAACTCTTCTTGGGCCAGATCTTTGCTTTCTTGAGAAACTTTGGCACCATTTTTCTCAAGCGAGTAATAGATCCCAGCCAAGGCACTTTCTCCGGTCACTTGGATAGGGGAAGCTACTGTAATTTGAGCATGCTCCAATCCAAGTGTAACGGCTGCATTACGATACATATCTGCAGTGACCTTGGTGATATTTTGAGGTGTCACGATATTCACTTCTAGTGGCTTATTTTTGCCTAATTTTTGAATTTTAACAGAGGAATAAAGTTCCAAACTATCATCGTTGGCAACGTTCATAATCGAAGAATAAACCTCTGGTGTCATGGTCTTCCACTCTTCTTTATCTTTTGAACTATCGTAGTTCAAGAGATTCAAGGTTTGTTCAATTTGACTTTGGTCCAGCGAATAGCCCAAAACATAGTCTGGTTTGACATAGGTTTCATCGATGACTTTCTGCACATTGCTATCTGCAGAAACACGTGGGACAGCTGTAAACAAAGCCAAAGTCGTCGTTACAAACAATGCAATCTTCTTTAATTTCATCTTTTTCTTCTTTCTAATTCAAATTACCTCTGGGTATCTCATATTACCTTTCTTACCTCACTAGAGATGAAAAAAGAAGTAAATAAAGAGTTTACCCACTTCGATTTTCATTATACAGTTGATTTCTTAAAACTAGCTTACAGTTTTTTTAAGAATGCATGACATTTTTATTTTCCCTAAAAACCGGAGGCAGAACTGATCAGCTTAAAAAAGAGCCAATTGGCTCTCTGGAAAATGATTAAAACCATGAAAATAACTTCATAATCGTCATATTGGTTTCTACTAAACGAGAATAATAAATATTGCCACCATTAATGTAGAGTTCCATCCCGTTTAAAAGAGAGATAGGGTGGAGGTAAAGATAAGTTTCACCGGTTACATTGCCAAGACTTGGCGCTACTACATCCCGTGAATAAGCGCGGGCCAACTCTAGGGAATTTGTTCCCACCGTGTTTTGCGACGTAATCGATGTAGTCTTTTCCCAAAAATTATAGGCTTGAACTGCTGTCCAGCTATCAACGCCTTTTTTTCTTGGCTTCTTTTAACTCATCTGAAAGAGTCTGAATACCTTGGCGAATACTGGCCTTATTATCACTAATGGTATTGGTTTCACCACTTGCACTCTCACTTGCCTGCATGACATCGTCCTCTCGACCTTTGGTCTCAGTATAGATCATAGCAAGAATGAGGTTTTCATTGGCCGTGGTGTCCTCCTCAGCAAGGACTTCTCAACCAGGAGCGGTACTGCATGACTTGTTTTGACATCATGGTGGATCTGAATTCCCTTGTAGATTCCAAATATTAGTAAGATGAATAAGAAGATCTTCACTATACGTTTAATCATTATTTACTCTGTATATCCTCAATATTTTTGATCAAAATAGAATAGGTTCCGTTCTCGTTTAGAATAAATTCAACAGATTCTGCATCTTCATAGACATTATTCGGAACGATCAGTTCAATTCCATTTGACAATGACAATTTCTGATTTTCGAACTTCTTCAACTGGCGACTTGCATCAATCTCTTCAAAGGTGACAGGCTCAGGTACAGCTTCTTTGACTTGGTCAATAAAACTGAGGCGAGCTGTCAAATTATCGTCGAAAGAGATCATCCGCTAATTTCTCAGGAGAGAGTTTATTTTCTTCCTCAATATGGTTAAAAATAGCTGATTTAACCTTTGATTGAAATTGAAAATCATCTGTGTTAAAGCTTTCCGCAATCTTCTGGGCTGTTTTTTCTAGTGCCTTGATCGATTTTTTAGGAGAGATCTTGGGTTGCGCCTGCAACAGATTCTCAGAAAAATAGTTCAAGAAAGTCCCGTTGTACTTGATCCGTTTTTCAATCAAGTGGTATTTGCGACTTTGAAGATTGATGACCAAGGCCTCATCAGCACCAGTCCCAAAACCAGGTAGATTATTTTGCGTCAGCTTAATCGGATTGTCCACTTCACCACCAAGATGCGTCAGGGTTTCCCGTAAGGCGATCCGAAGAAAGGCAAAATGGTCCACCCCTTCTTTTGAGAATTGAATGAACACCAAATCGTTGGTCTTTTTGATTCTCAGAGATGACAAATTCTTCCTTCCAGCGATTCGCTACTGCGACCGAAGTTTCTAATAGGTCATCTGAGATCATCTCAAGAAAAGGATTGTCCTCTTCGAAAATACCGGTTCTGGCTTCATCCGAGTAGACCCGTTCAATCTTCTTACGCAAGTATTCCTCGATTTTAGGCGTGATATTGAGAAATTTATCTGCCAGATAGAGATCGGTATCGTCTGGGCTAAATTGATGAATGATGGCTTTTTACGTAAATATCCATAAGATGGTTTTAGTCCTCGTAAAGTGGAAAGGCGTCTGTCAAGGCTTTTGACTTGGCTACGCACTTCGTCTAATACTTCTCGATTATCCGCATTCTTCAGCGCTTTGATCATGAGTTCAGCAACGGTGCGACTTTCTTTTTCACCAAAACCACGAGCAGTGATGGCTGCTGCACCAATCCGAATCCCACTGGTCTTAAAATGGAGACAAGGTTTCATAAGGAATAGAGTTCTTGTTGAGGGTGATGTTGACTTCATCCAACAAGTTTTGCGCCACTTTTCCCATTTTCAACGACTTTAGTGACGTCGACAAGGAAAAAGGTGGTTCTCTGTTCCGCCTGAAATAACGCGGAAATCAGGATCTTGCAAAGAAAGACATCAGCCATGGCCTGACTGTTCTTAATCACATTAGCTGCATACTCTTTAAAGGCAGGATCCAGTGCTTCTTTGAAAGCGACTGCTTTAGCAGCAACGACATGCTCCAAAGGTCCTCCTTGAATACCAGGGAAGATAGCAGAATTGATCTTCTTAGCCAAGTCCTCATCATTGGTCAAGATCAAGCCTCCACGAGGTCCACGAAGGGTCTTGTGAGTGGTCGTTGTCGTGATATGAGCATAAGGAACTGGACTTGGATGAAGACCTGCTGCAACGAGACCAGCAATATGGGCCATATCAACCATGAGCTTAGCTCCTACTGCATCTGCAATCTCACGGAATTTTGAGAAATCAATAATATGAGAGTAGGCTGAGGCACCAGCAACGATGAGTTTTTGGCTTCACTTCTGGGCTTGTTTTTAAGATGGCATCAAAATCCAAGAGCTCTGTTTCAGGATCTACACTATAGGACACAAAGTTATAGGTTTGACCAGAGAAGCTCACAGAAGCTCCGTGCGTCAAATGCCCACCGGCAGCTAGATCCATCCCCATAACAGTATCACCAGGCTCAATCAAGGCCATATAGGCAGCACAGTTTGCCTGACTTCCTGAATGCGGTTGAACGTTGGCAAATTTAGCCCCAAAGATTTCTTTTGGCCCGTCTCGATCGCGAGACTTTCGACCACATCGACCACATCTGTCCCGCCATAGTAACGACGACTAGGGTAGCTCTTCGGCATATTTATTGGTCAGAATAGACCCTTGAGCAGCCATCACTGCCTTAGAGACGACATTTTCAGAAGCAATCAACTCAATATTGTTTTGTTGACGCTCTTCTTCTTTAGCGATCGCATTCCATAGGTCTGCATCATAGGCTTTGTAATCTTCTTTATCAAAAATCATCGGTCTACTCCTTATTAAAATAAATTATTTATGTACATTATCACTGAGGAAGTTTATCATCCTCAAAAGGAAAGCTCGGCACTTGTGCAAGCAAGTCAGCTTTTCGTAATCGAACCTGTCGCAAAAATCCTGGCTTTAGAACCAGAGATATCCAAAATAGTTGAATCTTGACCAGTCAAGAAATCATCATCCTCATAGCCAGGAACCACTTGATCAAATTCCTTTACAATAGCTTCATACTTTGTTCCACTTGCATGATCCAGATAGATTTGGCCGAAGGACCAACTAAAGGACCATATTTACGAATTAATTCTAACGTCTTTTGGATGAGCTGGAATACGAAAGCCAACTGTATCCATGCCCTGAATGAATCCAGCCAGGTACATTTTTCATTTGCCTGAAGAATAATAGTGAGAGGCCCTGGTAAAAATGAATCAATCAGTTTTTGATAAATAGTTAGGTTGATCTTTTCGAATAAATTGAATTGTATCTTTCATCGGCTACATTTAAATTCAGAGCCTTTTCTCTAGGTCTACGTTTTAATTCGTAAATATAATCAACTGCCTCTTGATCCAAAGCTTTAGCGAAAAATACCATAGACTGTTTCAGTTGGCAGAATAACCGCACGGCCTGCTTCTAATTCTTTCTCAATGTGATCCATTGTCTACTACTACCATTCTATCTTGTCCAAATTGGTCTTTCAGAACTCGAACGCGTTTGTCAGGAAACGCTTCTTGAAAGAGCTCTTTTACTTTGGCTCCTTGCTTATAGCCAATTTCTAGATAGATCTTTCCGTCTGGTGTTAAAACACTTGGTGCTTGCTGGGCAATCTTTTCGTAGATGGCATATCCATCACGATCCGCAAAAAGAGCTAAGTGGGGTTCAGAGGCTAAAACATTGGCTCCAACCTCTTCTACATCATCCCGAGAGATATAGGGAGGGTTGGACACAATCAGGTCATAAGGACCTTCTAGTTCGTCCAGTACATCTGACGACTTGAATTCAAGGACAGCTTCTAACTGCTTGGCATTTTCTTGAGCCAGGGCTAAGGCCTCCTCTGAGACATCGCTAGCTTGAACCTGCCAGGTAGGTCTAGCAAGGGCTAGGCTAATAGCAATGGCACCCACTTCCTGTTCCAATATCCAGAACTCGTAAGGCTTTCTCATCGTTTTCTTCGAGAATTAGAGCCACCAACTCCTCTGTTTCTGGGCGTGGAATCAGCACGCGCTCATCCACTGTAAAAACATGGCCACAAAAATTCTGCGCTACCAATAATATATTGGGCAGGAACATGATGTTTCAGCTGCTCAAAGATGGATAGAAGCAAGGCCTGATCCTCTACTTCCACTTCTTTTTGCAAGGCAAGGACAAAGTCTGTAAAAGGTCCAGTTTATTTTTAAAGCTCGATACGCGAAGGAGAGGCTTTGCTTCCTCTCCAACGGATATTAATTCTTCTTCATACTGGGCCAATAATGATCCCAACAACATTATTTGTTCAACTCTTCTAGTTTTTGTGTTTGATCATACAAGACCAAAGCATCGACCACTTCGTCCAGTTTACCAGATAAGATGGTGTCCAATTTTTGAAGGGTCAAGCCAATCCGGTGATCAGTCACACGGTTTTGAGGGAAGTTGTAAGTCCGGATCCGCTCTGAACGGTCACCAGTACCCGATGGTTGACTTCCGCTCAGCGTCTTGCTCGTCTTGGGCAATCTGAGCAAAGTGGTCAGCCACACGCGCACGGATGATCTTCATGGCTTTTTTTCACGGTTCTTCTGTTGGGTCCGTTCTTCTTGCATCTCGACCTTGATATTGGTTGGCAAGTGGACGATACGAACGGCTGTTGCGACCTTGTTGACGTTCTGTCCACCCGCACCAGATGCGTGGTAGATGTCAATCCGAAGGTCTTTTGGATCAATGTCGTACTCGACTTCTTCGATTTCTGGCATGACCAGAACAGTGGCAGTCGAGGTATGGACACGACCTTGGCTTTCAGTCACAGGAACGCGTTGTACCCGGTGGGCACCAGATTCATACTTGAGTTTTGAGTAAACTGATTGACCAGAAACCATGGCTACGACTTCTTTGATCCCACCAACGCCATTGTAGGAAGCTTCCATGACTTCAAAGCGCCAGCCTTGGCTTTCCGCGTATTTTTGGTACATTTGTAAGAGGTCACCAGCAAACAATTGGGCTTCGTCTCCTCCAGCTGCTCCACGGATTTCCAAGATAATGTTCTTGTCATCGTTTGGATCTTTTGGAAGAAGTAAGATCTTCAGTTTTTCTTCGTACTCTTCTTTTTCAGCCTTAGCATCTTTTAGCTCTTGCTTGGCCATTTCTTCCAAGTCCGCATCGCCGCCTGCTTCCTTAATCATTTCCTCAGCGTCGACAATGTTTTGAAGGACTTGCTTGTACTCACGGTAGGCTGTCACCGTATCACGAGTGGAAGCTTCTTCTTTTGAAAGCTCCATAAAGCGTTTGGTATCAGAGACCACATCTGGGTCACTCAATAACTCTCCTAACTCTTCGTATCGGTCTTCTACAGCTTGTAGTTGATCATAGATATTCATGTTTGCTCCTTAATTCTTGGTTGTTAGATCATAGATTGCTACAATTTCGTTTTCTATGACTTCGCCAGTTTCTTTAAATCCATAATGGAGATAGCAAGATCTCGCTTGATTATTTTCCGGTTCATAAGATAACCAAAGACTTGTTGCTTTTCCAGCTGGCTCTGTTCGAACAAAGTCAATGACTGCATCCATAGTCGGTTTAAAATAGCCTAAACCTTGAAATCGTTTATCGATCATAAAACGAAATAACAAGTAATTTCCCTTGCTGATCCCAATTTTCTGGTCATAGGCAATCATAACAAAACCAACTAATACTTCCTTATCATAAACTGCTAAGGGAGCTATAAAATCACCATTTTTATCATATACATAGGCTTCAGCTAAAGCTAATGGAATTGGATGCAATAAAATTCCTTTGGTTTGGATGAACTTCTAGATTTAAAACGTCAAAATAATTCTCTATTGTAATATCTTTTAAACAAATAGACATTATTATCCTCTCTAAAACGTTCTAGACGCTTTCAGTTGGTATGTCTGGATTAAAATAATGCTTTGCGGCAAACGGAGATATAGGTCTCGTGTCCACCGATCTGGATCTGCTCTCCATCATAGACAGGTTTACCCGCTTGGGTACGCAAGACCATGGTCGCCTTGCGGGAACAGTATTGGCAGATGGTTTTGATCTCCTCGATCTTGTCGGCTAACAAGAGGAGGTGTTTGGAACCTTCAAAGAGTTCATTTCGGAAATCATTTTTGAGGCCAAAAGCCATCACCGGCACATCCAGTTCATCCACGACTCTTGCCAAATCATAGACATGGTGGCGTTTCAAAAACTGAGCTTCATCGATTAAGACACAGTAGGGTTTGATTGCTTGGTTTTTAATAAAGCCAAAGATATCGGTATCGTCTTCAATCGCAACAGCTTCCCGTTTCATACCGATCCGGCTAGAAACCACTCCTACTCCATCTCTGGTGTCGATTGCTGAGGTCATGATGACGACGCTCTTGCCTTGCTCTTCATAATTATGGGCCACCTTCAAAATCTCAATGGTTTTCCCCTGAGTTCATGGTCCCATATTTATAATATAATTGTGCCATTTTCCTTTTGTTCTCTCTAAAATGTGTTTCATTATCATTTTACCATAATTTTGCTAAGCTTTGTATCCCAAAATGTGATAAAATAGTCCTATAAAAAATTTAGGAGGTGGCCATATGCCATTTGTACGAATTGACCTATTTGAAGGACGCACCTTGGAACAAAAGAAAGCCTTGGCCAAGGAAGTAACCGAAGCTGTTGTCCGCAATACTGGTGCTCCTCAGTCAGCTGTTCACGTCATCATTAATGATATGCCTGAAGGAACCTACTTCCCTCAAGGTGAAATGCGCACCAAATAATGGTTCCACTAAAAAAGCCTTTCTTGCTTGTGATATCACATAGCAGGAAAGGTTTTTTCTTATTTTTCTTGGGCTTGACGTTCTGCTTTCCGTTCTTCGAATTCTTCGTCACTCATCAAGGTTCCGCCGACATTGGCTGATTTGGCAAAGGCTGTATAACGACGCAACCAACCGCTGGAGATTTTTGATTTGAAAGGTTTCAAATGTTTGCGACGTTCTGCAAGAGTTGCATCATCGACAAGCAAATCAATAGTACGATTTGGAAGATCAATCACGATTTCATCCCCATCTTCGATTAAGGCGATATTTCCACCTTCTGCTGCTTCTGGAGAAACGTGACCAATAGCAATCCCACGAGTAGCTCCTGAGAAACGACCATCCGTAATCAGTGCCACATCCTTACCAAGACCGCGTCCGACAATCTTAGAAGTTGGCGCTAGCATCTCTGGCATACCAGGACCACCCTGAGGACCCTCGTAACGAATAACAACGACATGGCCCTTCTTGACTGTTCCATTGTCAATCAACTCAAGGGCTTGATCTTGTGAATCGCAACAAATAGCTTTACCACGGAAAGTAGTCACAGATGGATCGACCCCACCGACCTTGATAACAGCTCCATCCTGAGCAATATTTCCGTAAAGGATCGACAAACCACCTACAGGTGAAATAGGATGCTCAATTGGATGGATAATTTCTTCATTTTTAATTTCAGCGCCAGCTACGTTTTCTTTCAAGGTTTTACCAGTAACTGTGATACGGTCACCCTTAATGGCTCCTTTTTTAATCAACTGATTGATAATGGCTGGAACACCACCAGCTTCATGCACATCATGCATGGTGTAAACACTTGAAGGTGCAATTTTAGAAAGATAAGGTGTCTTCTTGGCAATCTCGTTGATATCTTTGAGATCATAGTCAATCCCTGCTTCACGCGCAATAGCGAGCGTATGAAGCACAGTATTGGTAGAACCACCCATGGCCATATCGAGCGCAAAGGCATCGTCGATGGCTTCTTTGGTCACAATATCCCGTGGACGGATATCCTTTTTAATATTCTCTACCAATTGTTTGGCCGCTTGGCGAACCAATTCACGACGTTCATCTGAAACAGCTAGGATGGTACCATTTCCAGGAAGAGCAAGACCTAATACTTCCATCAAACAGTTCATGGAATTGGCAGTAAACATACCAGAGCAAGAGCCACAGGTTGGGCAGGCATTTTTTTCCAAGAAATCCAGCTCATCCATGCTCATATCACCAGCTTGATAAGTACCTACAGCTTCAAACAAACTTGAGAGAGTCGCCTGATGCCCTGTCATGTCAACGCCACCCTTCATGGGTCCACCAGAACAAAATACGGCTGGTACATTGGTCCGCATGGCTGCCAAAATCATTCCTGGTGTAATCTTATCACAGTTGGGAATATAGAAAACACCGTCAAACCAGTGGGCATTGATGACCGTTTCAGCAGCATCTGCGATCAACTCGCGAGATGGCAAACTATAACGCATCCCGATATGGCCCATAGCAATCCCATCATCCACACCGATGGTATTAAATTCAAAAGGAATCCCACCAGCCTCGCGGATAGCCTCCTTGGCAACATCTGCTAATTCACGCAGGTGAACATGGCCTGGAACGATATCAATATAGGAGTTACAAATGGCAATAAAGGGCTTTTGCATATCCTTTGCTGATTTTACTTGCCCTGTTGCATAAAGGAGACCACGCGCTGGTGCTCGGTCGATCCCCATTTTGATCATATCACTTCTCATCTTGTTCTCCTTCTAGTACTTCATTTCTACCTTTTAATCTTACCACTTTGACATCAATTGTCAAGAACTTTCAGAAAATTTATAATATTCACGGTACACAAAAAGCCTGGTTTCCCAGACTTCATTCTAGTTTGTTTGCTTTTTTTCGATTTGCCAGAGCCGAAGCTGGTAACAAATTCCACTCACGACAAGGCTAGAAATAAGACCGATCCAATAAGCATAGGGACCCAAGTTGGTCACATGGTCAAGGAAAATCCCTAGTGGGATAGAGATACACCAATAACTAAAGACGCCTAATAAGAAAGGAACCGTTGTATCCTTATAGCCCCTGCAAAAATCCCTTTGTAGGGTGCTGCAAAGGTATCAGCTACTTGGAAAAAGAGACTATAGGTCATGAAAATCGCTGTTTGCTGCACAAAGACTGGATCCTTGCCATATAGTCCTGCTAGTTGGAAGCGGAATGTATAGAGAAAGACGAGTGACAATGGCAAAGCCAAAAGGCTGTCAGTCGTCCCAAACGGCAATATTGTTTGACCACTTCTGGTCTTCCTGCTCCCAGTTCGTAAGATACGATAATCGCCATGGTACTGGAGATACTAACCGGGAAAGCATACATCAGGGTAGAAAAATTCATGGCTGATTGGTGACTGGCGATGGTTAATGATGGGAATTTTGCCATTAACAGACCAACGAGCGAGAAGATAATGACTTCTGCAAAAACAATTCCACCGATTGGAAGCCCAAGTCGCAATACTTCTTTCATCCCTTTAAAAATCATAAGGTTGCGGTTTCCACAATTGGAAAGGTGCTACCTTATGATGCTTGCACAAAATCAAAACCGCAATAACCAGCAAGACCCAGTAGGCCAGAGAGGTTCCAAGTCCTGCTCCTGCTCCTCCCATCTCAGGAAAACCAAATGCCCCATAGATCAGGATATAGTTAAAACAAGCATTCAAAGGCAAAAGCAAGAGCATCAAGTACATGGATAGACGCGTCATGCCCAAGGTATCGAGGAAGGTCCGCACGATACTAAAGAGCAACAAAGGTAAGATTCCCAGAGAAAGGAAATATAAGTAGCGAATGGCTATTTGGGCAACAACATTTTCTAAACCGATCTGCTTGAGAATCATGGGTGCAATGCCCCAAACAAAGCCTATTAAGAGAATGGCCATACCAAATGACATATAGAGGAATTGGTAAAAATCGCCAGCAATCCGTTCTTTATTTCCCTTTCCTAAATGATGCCCAACAATCGGCGTCAGCGCAGAGACAATCCCGGTCAGGAAAGTAAAAAATGGATTCCACAGACTGGTAGCTGTCGAAACACCAGCCAAATCAAGGGTCCGGTACTGACCAGTCATGGCTGTATCAACAAAGCTGGCTGAATAATTGGCCAATTGGTAGATTAAAATCGGCAAAAATAGACTCAAAAACAAGCGCAAGCGCTCTTTAAAGTGATAGGTTACATACATGATTCTAACTCTCTTCTCATCAAATAAGAAATAAGATTTTCTCCTCTTCCACTCTACTATATGTTTCCTTAAAAGTCAAAAAAAGCCGAAGATCCAAGGACCTCCGGTTCATCTGTAATTAGTGTTTATTGCGGTTTAAAATAGCGTTGAGAACGATCGCCAAGACACTGGCAACGACAATTCCGTTCGCAAAGAACATTTGGAATCCTGTTGGAAGGCCATTGAAGAGGGTGCTGTTGTTCAAACCAACCCCTGCAGCAATCGATACAGCAGCGATCAAGAAATTGTGCTCATTGTGTTCAAAATCAACACGCGCAAGAATCTGCATCCCTTGAATCGATACAAAACCAAACATGACTAGCATCGCTCCCCCAAGAACTGGACTTGGAATGATTTGTGCTAAAGCTCCAAACTTAGGAAGGAGACCAAGAAGAACAAGGAAACCAGCCGCATAGTAGATTGGAAGACGAGTCTTGATACCAGACAATTTGACCAAGCCAACATTTTGTGAGAATCCAGTGTAAGGGAAGGTATTGAAGATACCACCGAGGAGGACAGCCAACCCTTCAGCGCGATAACCATTGCGAAGGCGCGTGCTATTAATTGGATCTTTAGTAATATCAGAAAGAGCAAGATAGACACCTGTTGATTCCACCATAGAAACTGTCGCGATGATACACATCATTAAGATTGAGGTGATTTCAAACTTAGGAGCTCCAAAGAAGAAAGGTGTTGGAACGTGAACCACTGGTGCTTCAGGCATAGGTGTGAAATCCACCAGCCCATAGAAGCCGCAATAGCAGTACCTACGATCAAACCAATCAAAATTGAAATGGATTTAATAAAACCCAGTCGTATAGATATTAACAACTAAAATGATGAGAATGGTCACCACAGCCAAAATCAAGCTTTGAACGGTTGGTTTTGCGCATTATTTCCATATTTCCAATCGCTACTGGAATCAAAGTCAAACCAATGGTTGTAATAACAGATCCCTGTTACAATTGATGGGAAGAGATTGGCAATCTTAGAGAAGAAACCAGAGACAAGGATGACATAAATCCTGAGACAATCAAGGCACCAAACATGGCACCACTCCCATGGCTAGCCCCGATCATGCTGAGAGGTGCCACAGACTGGAAGGCAACCCCAAGGACTACCGGAAGACCGATCCCAAAGTATTTATTGAGCTGCACTTGAAGGAAAGTTGCTACCCCACACATGAAGATATCTGTAGAGATGAGATAGGTTAGTTGATGAGCGTTATAGCCCAAAGCTCCAGCTATCATGATCGGCACCAAAATAGATCCCGAATACATGGCTAAAAGGTGTTGCAAGCCTAGAATGGCCGCCTGTGAATGGCTTTCTTGTTTTTGCATTAGATGTCTGCCTCCTTAAATACAACCTGACCATTTTCAAAACGGTCCAAACGTGCGAGGGATACAACTGGATATCCCAACTCTTCTAACAATCCCCGTCCATCTTGGAAGGATTTTTCAATCACGATCCCAATCGCTTCGACTTGAGCCCCAGCTTGTTCGATGATTTGAATCAAGCCTTTGGCTGCTTGGCCATTTGCAAGGAAATCGTCAATGATCAAAACCTTATCTGATGGATCCAAAAATTTACCCGCAATCGAAACGGTGCTGGTGACTTGCTTGGTAAAGGAATAAACCTCAGCGGTCAAGATGCCCTCATTCATCGTGATGTTTTTCGCCTTTTAGCAAAGATCATGGGAACATCCAAGGCTTCAGCTACATAAAGGGCAGGTGCAATCCCAGATGCTTCAATGGTCACGACTTTCGTCACACCAGCATCTTTGAACCGGTCTGCAAAAGTCTGACCAATTTCTTTCATCAATTTAAAATCCACTTGGTGGGTCAAAAAGGAGTCCACCTTGAGGATATTCTCACCTAAAACGTTACCATCTTTTAAGATGCGTTCTTCAAGTAATTTCATACTTCCTCCTACTTTTTAAAAAATCCTCTACTTCATTCACAAAACACAAAAAGGCCTGCTAAGCAAGCCTTGAAATCTCTCTAGAAAGAGAAATAATCCCGACTTACTTATTGTTAGGTGTTCCGGCACCTTGTAGAAACATCACGCCCATTCGTGAAATAAATAAGTAATTCAATTAGTGTGCATCGCCATTCCAGATAGAATTCTTAACGATCACATAGTCAACATGTTTCAAATCTGCTAATTTTCGGCCTCCTGCATAAGAGATCGAACTTTGCAAATCTTGTCTCCATTTCCGTTAAGGTGTCTTGCAAATGACCCTAGCAGGCAATAAAAATCTTCTTACCTTCGACGTTCTTATAAGCGCCTTTTTGGTACTCGAAGCAGATCCATAGTATTCTTTGAAAGACTCTCCATCAATCTCTATTGTTTTTACCAGGACTTTCGATATGTCCTGCAAAGAGAGAACCGATCATGACCATAGACGCCCCTGAAACGAATCGATTTGGCAATATCACCATGGGTCCGAATACCACTGTCCGCAATGATTGGCTTTACGCGCTGCTTTTTGAGCACCAGCGAAGCGCAGCCAATTGCCAACCACCTGTACCAAATCCAGTCTTAACTTTGGTGATACAAACCTTACCAGGGCTGATCCCTGACCTTAGTCGCATCAGCTCCTGCATTTTCCAATTCACGAACAGCTTCAGGTGTTCCAACATTTCCAGCAATGACAAAGGTATCTGGTAATTCTTTTCTTGATGTGTTGAATCATCCGAATGACACTATCCGCATGACCGTGTAGCGATATCAATAGTGATATACTCAGGAGCATCTGCCTTTAATTGACTCACAAAGTCGTATTCGTATTCCTTAACACCGACTGAAATGGAAGCGATCAAACCTTGATCATGCATGCGTTTGACAAAAGGAATCCGTCCCTGCTTCATCAAAACGGTGCATGATGTAGAAGTAACCACCACGCGCCAACTGCTCTGCTACATTCTCATCCAAGATTGTCTGCATATTGGAAGGAACGACTGGAAGCTTGAAGGTATGGTTTCCAAATTGGACGGTTGTATCTGCTTCTGACCGGCTATTGATGATACATTTGTTGGGAATCAACTGAATATCTTCATAGTCGAAAAATAGGAAATTCATTTAACATAGATTGAAAAATCTCTTTTCTAAAAACTGACCTACCTATGCGCAAGCGCATCGCTACGTCTCTTGACGTTTCCTTGATAGATTATACCAAAGATACGGACCTAATGCAATGGGAATGATTTTATAGGAAATAACGTTCGAAATTATAAGACAAAAACCTGTTTCAAAACAGAGAAACAGGTTTTATTTATGAACATTTTGGAGCCAATTGTTCACTTCTCTAGCTACAATTTCAGCGCCTCTGTATACAGTTCGTGCCCTCAAACCTTCTAGCAAGACTTGCTTGATCTGGGGTTCTAGTTGCTTCAGAGCATCTTTTCTCCATTCAGGTTCTTCTTGGTATCGAGGCCCGATAAAGAGGACAGGCAGGTCTGCCAGTGGAATCTGGTAAGTCTTGATCTGACGCCGTAGACGCAATAAAGCCATGACCTTTTCGAGATCCAGATTTAATTCATATTGTTCACTCGCTGGATTCCAACGATAGCTAGCCTCTACCGCTTTTCGCGCTATAGGAGTAGGATCTGCTCCATCACCAAGTTCGGATAACACAGCTTCTTCTAAAGTCGCAAAAACTTGCTGCTTCATGAAAGACGCCGTTCCTTCTAGTTCTTCTTCAAGAGGCAGGATCTTTTTCCATATCCAGATAACCCCATCCAGAGAATCAGAGTCTCTATCTGAGGGAAACTCTGCAGCCAGATAACGAGCCAAATCTCCACCCAAGGAATGCCCCTAATAAACAGATCTCTTCCGCCTGGCCAATCTGACCTTGAAACCAAGTACGAAAAGATCGTTTTCTGTCTGAATCATTTCCTATAGGGATCTAGAAAGGTCACAGGGAAAAGCCAAGCTCATCATTAAGTGGAGCCAGATGGTAGCCATTACCACCTAAGCCACCGATAAAATAAAAACTGCATATATTTTGTCTCTCCCTTTTTATTTTATAATTAATTCCTTAATTGGTTCGCACCAGTCTTTTTCAATCCAATATTGCTCTCTTTGGGGATCAAATGATCGAATTTCCCTGAAAAATCTTCCATCCGTTCGGCACATATCTTCGTAGTTTTTCATTCCCAGATGGTTTGAATAAAACTCCTCTTTATCAAAAATCGATTAAAAAGATCCGGGAGTAAACCTTTTCCTTCAAAAATAATCTCTGAATGTAAGTCTCACAATCCATTGAGCGTTTGATCATTTCGATCAATTCTTCAACCGTCACCTTCAGCCAATCATCTTTATACATTTCTAGTAGCTCTCAAGATTGCTTTTTGTAATCACATGAAAGATTCTGTTGAATCTCAGGTAAATAGGAGAAATCAACATCCAGACCCTGCTTCCTGGTATGCCTGATTCGACAAACTTGAAGTTGTTTACTTACAGTATCCTCTATTTTGTAGCTATATTCTTTTTAGAAGTCCCCGTGAATAAATATTTTTGAATCTCTAACTTCTTTCCAAAAGGATAGCTGCAACTTTTAACTTGTTGAGTAATCGATTGCTAAATTCATCTGCACAAAGTCTTTTTAGAAATTGATTCCATTGGCAAGCTGAATTATCATACTTGGCGTAGTCTGACTCTCCATAGTATATTTTTAATCATATCTTGGATTGTAAAATTTATGTTGTTGTCCTGTTTTACTTTTCTGAAGCTGTTGCCATATCAGCATTAAATTTAAACGGATTAACACCTGTTACATCTGGAAAAATAATCATGAAATTTCTGGTTAAAAGGAAAACCCACATTCAAGTAATGATGTATTTAGGGTTGTTATTTCGGCTTGATTTTTGTTTCTTTTTCCTCAAAAATTTTTCTACTCTATTTCCCCTAAAAATATTGTTCTATAATATGATTTTAATTCATTTTTGTACAACTGTATTCTAATCCAAGGTACTTACAAATTTGTGAAAGCTCTTCTCGATACCAGTAGTATCTGTTAAATTCTTCAAATGATTTTATATCTCTAAAATCAGGTCTATGTTCTTCCAAATGCTCACCTCTACAACTCCAAAATTTATCTCATTATACCATGAGATAATAAAAGTCATATCAATTTATTCCATGCCACATAAAGCTATAACAGAAAAATATTACAATCTTGTAATTACTGTATTTCTATTAAGCTTAACTTTCTTATAAAAATAGATAAGAAAAAAACAAACGATATAGTCCATCACTAGTAACAAGAAGATACTAGAGTTGAAAGATATAAAAACATTGAAATGGAAAACATAGCAATAAACAAAACAGTCAGTAAAAACGATGGTTTTGTTGTGTTGTTTCACTTGCTTTCTAAATTCCTCTTTTTGACTTTATCCGCAGACGCCTTTTGTATCTTGATTTAGTCATGGAACTTCGGAGAAGTTCGCTGACGTCCGTACTCACCTAAGGAAAGTTTTTGATACGACTTGTCTTCAATCTGAGACCATTGAATTCTCTCTTTCTATTTGCTTCTTTCCGAATGAACGAGACACAAAAAATCCACTCACTCGGGGTGAAATGGATTGTTTCTTTATTAACGGTTCAACAAGAAATTGAACAATTTTTCGACAATTTTTACGACCAACCAGCATAAGAATCCGATATAGCTGAAATAAAAAATGAGTGATAAAATCGTAATAATCATGGTTTCCTCCTTCGTCGATTGCAAGTCCTTGTCTTATTATACCTTTTTATGCAATCGAACTCAATAGAATTTTGAAAATTGTCTGATTATTCTTTTTCTTTTTTGTCTTCTTTTGCGTCTTGATCATCTTCTTCACTGCCTTTATTGACAGCAGTCTTAAATTCAGCAAACATTTTTCCGATGGACTGGCCCAACTCTGGCAGGCGTTTTGGTCCAAAAATCAAGAGGGCGCCCAGGATGATGATGATCAATCCTGGTGCTCCAATATCACGTAAAATTCCCATTAGTTTCTCCTTTTTCTTGAATAGATGACTTTACTGATGGCGACACTGACTTCAAATAAGAGGATCAAAGGGAGTGTCATGGCCAAGTCACTGATAAAGTCTGCAGGGGTTAGCACGACGGCTAAGACCAGCAGGACAAAGTATGCGTATCGTCGGTAGGTTATTAAAAACTGTGGTGTCAAGAGCCCAATCGAGGTCAGAAAAGCGACCAAAACTGGTAACTCGAACAAGACCCCTAAAGGCAAGGTAGTGTGCCATAAGAAGGTTAGATAATTTTGTGCCGTCAATTGGGTATTAAACAACCCTTCTCCCAAGCGCATCAAGACCTCTAAAATAGCTGGACTGACAAAGAAATAACCAAATGCAAGTCCCAGTACAAAGCAAATAAAACTAGCTGGGATGTAGGCAAAGACTGCACGCGCCTCCTTCTCCTTCAAAGCTGGCCTTACAAATTGCCAAATCTGGTAGACAATAAAGGGCAAGGTTAGGCTAAAGGCTGTGAGATTAGCCAGTGATACATAGATCCAGAGGATATCATTTGGTCCCAGTACCAACAGTTTTTGATGCAGGCTAGCCGTCAAGGCTTGGTAGAGTTCTCCACCAAATACAAAGGCTACGATGAAGACGATAATATAACATAAGACCACTGCGATCAATCGTTTTCGAAATTCGACCAAGTGCTCGACAATGGTCATTTCATCTGCTCTACTCTTTGCCATGTTGTCTCACCGTAACGAGAGCAATCAGAGCCACAAACATTAACTGAGGAAGAAGAACTTCCCAGCTTGGATAGATACCGGCCCAATCAATGGTTGGAAGTCCATTGACCAAATGGCTAGGGAGGATATTGGTCAACTGAAGGGCGTGAATGCTGACACCGAGCATCTTGAAGGCCAAGGCGTAAATCAACCAAGTCAAAATGAAAAAGATTCGATGAGGTTGGATAGCTTGACTAGCCTTGGTCATGGCCCCTGCAATGATGATGAGAACGGCTATGGCAAGCCCAATTCCCAGTAAAAAATTCGCGGTTGTAATCCGCGGAATGATCCCGACATAAAAGAGAATGGTCTCAGCCCCTTCACGAAAGACTGCTAAGAAACTGAGGGCAAACATCGAGACAAAGCTTCCTGTAGCCGTCACGGTCTTCATTTGACGGTCCATAAAGGCATTCCACTGTTTGACAGAGGACTTGCTGTGGAGCCAAATCCCGATGAGAATCATCATGACCACAGCAAAAATCCCAACGCCACCTTCAATGATTTCCCGGTTAGACCCCGAAGTAACGGCTGGAAATGCTACTTGCAGAACAAGAGCAATCGCTGCACTAGCAAGAACACCAGCTACAGCTCCACCGTAGACCCATTTGAGGCCTTTCTTCATCTTAGCGGCCTTAAGGGTCGTCACAAGCGCCATGACGATCAGAAGAGCTTCTACTCCTTCACGCAGAAGAATCAACATGGCATCAAAGGCGTTGTAAGAAGCTGTCGTATCGATCGCAGACAGGTCCTTGATCAAGGCTTGTAATTTCTCTTGATAGACCTTTTCTTTCCCCTTGACCATAATGACCGGGGATTCGCTCTCTACGCGCGTGTAGAGACTGGGATTGGTCGTGCTGACATCCCCCTCGATAGTTGGCCAGATAGTGATGAACTGCTTCATAGTTGCTGCTGCAGATTTATCATCGCCGGATTGGAATTGGCTTTGCGCCTTCTCCAAAAGCTTGATCCCATCGTTCAGCGTCAAATCCGTACTGGCACTGCTAATGGCTTCTCCTTTTACAAAGGCATCAATCCCATTTTTGAGGTCATTATAAGAGGACTGGATGTTGGTGAAATCGGTGGGCTCTGTTTCAATACTACTGCGCAAGAGCGAAATGGCCGTCTCGATTTTGCCATAGTAGGCTGTGCTGTGATCTCTTACCACCGCTTCGTTTCGCGTCCATGTATTATTAAGATCTGCATAGGTTTGACGCGTTTTATCCAGATCCTTAGCTGTAATGGCCTCTTGTAGGTTCTTAAAAAAAGGTGCGAGGCGACTAACGAGTTTGTCTTTTTTTCCGCCTCTAAATCGACCGGATTTTGCTCTTTTTCAAAAAGCTAGCAAGGCTGATGAGATCTTGGTGAGATCGTCTTTGTTACCTCCCCTTTTATAGCCAGGGCTTGGCTAACTTTTTTTCCCTGCCTTGGAATCATGGTGGTCTTTGGATTCAAAATCAGACTGAATCTCAGCAATCAATTCCTTGGCCTTTTTCTGGTCCTTATTTTCTACAGCGGTTGTTGCATCCGTGATCTTGATAAAGAGATTGCTATAAGAGTCCGCAGCCACTGGATGAGTCCAGAACAAGGCAAGAAGGCCGAACAAGATCAAGAATTTATTCAAAGAGTGCTTGACCAAGATACCCTCCTTCCTCAACGCCTGCAAAGCAAGCAAAGAGTCCACTTCCGATATGGGTGATGTACTCGTTCATTTTATCCACCGCACCCAAGTTGGTTTGGATTTTGACAAAGCTGTTCGGATCCTTTTTGAAAGGCGATAAAAATCAAACCTGCATCAAATTGCCCAGTCTGTTCATTGATGCCATCCGAATAGGAATATGACCTCCGTAAAATCGGTCGATCCACTTCTTTGGCCAAACGGACATGTGAATCTACTGGTAGTTTAGATAAATCTACTTCATCAAACTCGTTGGTTTTACCAAAGGGAGCACCGGACTCCTTGTAGCGACCAAAGGTATTTTCCTGCTCCTGCAAATTGGTCCGATCCCAAGTTTCCAAGTGCATTTGCACTAGGCGAAGAGCCATATAGGAACCACCCTTCATCCAGTCCTTGCTGTCAGTCCAGACGACCTTATCAAAGTCCTTCTCCGTCGTGACATTTGCTGTTCCATCCTTGAAACCAAAGAGGTTGCGGGGCGTTTCTTTTCGGTCACCAATGGCCGCAAAACCGGATTTGCTCCACTTCATGGTAATGGTATTGCGACCCTTACGAATCAGATTTCGCACCGCATGAAAGGCTACTTGCTCATCGTCTGCACAGGCCTGAATGACGATATCGCCACCTGTATATTTGTCCTGCAACTGCTCCTTTGGAAATGGGGGCAAATCACGAAAGAGTTTCGGACGTTTGGACTCCAAGCCCAGTTTCTTTAGAAAGGAAGCCGAAACCCCAAAAGTCAGGCTCAAGCGATAGGGGTTAAGTCCTACTGTTTCACCTGTATCTGTTGGTGGCAAGAGGGCATTGGCCCCATCTTTTTTGACCAACTCTCCTTCGACTAATTTACTACTATAATCGGTCCAGTCTTTAAAGAGCTGGATGACTTCTTTTTTGTCTGTCGTGTGAAGGTCTAATACCACCAAGTAGCAAGCCTTCTGCATGGCCGTCGTAATTCCTGCTTGGTGCTTGCCATAAAAGGAGATGTCTTCATCCCCATCATAAGCTTTTTTGCTGGAACTGTCTTGATTAGCGAAAAAAGCAGATGCACCAGAGAGACCTAGCGCTAGACCAGCCCCTCCGATACCTGCTTTTTTAAGAAATTCACGACGGTCCATTTTTTTATCTAAAAATTTTTCGTCAGCCATTTTTCTTATTTCCCATCTAAAATCACACCCATTTGAGACAAAGGTTCACCGAGTTTGGTCACAGCTTCTGCCAATTCCTTGGTATCTTCCTTTGATAAATCTGTATAAGACTTATAGTTTGAATCATCTGTCATGTGTTTGTCCAATAAAGCATTCACATTCTTAAATTCTGCTTCCAAGGTTTTAACCAATTTGGCATCTTTTTTCTCAATCAAGGGTTTAAAGAGAGAGAAGATCTTTTCAGCCCCTTCAATGTTGGCACGGAAGTCGTAAAGATCTGTATGAGAGAAGACTTCTTCTTCACCTGTAATCTTTTGCGTTGCCACTTCATTGAGTAGATCGACAGCTCCGGTCAACATGATATCCGGTGTGACTTCTACTGTAGCAATTTTAGCTTTCAACTCCTTGATATCGTTCACCAGTTGGTCAGCGTATTTGTCTGTTCCATCTGTAGTATTGTTTTCCCAAAGGATACGCTCAATCCGGTGGAAACCTGACCAGCCATCTTCTGATTTATTTTCATCCACATAATCCACCAAGCGGTAGTCGATCTTGACATCCGATTCCCCGAAAGTTTCAGCAATCGGTTCGGAACGTTCATAGGCCATACGGATCAAGGGATATTGCTTTTTGGCTTCTTCCAAATTACCGTCTTTAGGGTAGCACGGAATCCTTCTGTATCCTTGAGCAATTGGTCAATTTGCATTTCAACAAAGTCTTTGTATTCAGCTGTCGCATTGTCCAAAGTCTTCTGGTCAGCCTTTGACAACTGTACTGTTGAGCTGGTTTGCGTCTTTTGATTCGACTGTTTGCTAGTAGAATTTGGACACCCTGCTAAAAGAGCAACACTCAATAAGAGTAGACTATATTTTTTCATGAAAGACTTCTCCTCACTTGTTCTTGCCCTTATTTTACCAGATATTTTCTCATTTTTCAATAATTGTCTGAAAATTTAATAATAGAAAAACATTTCTGAGAATCTTTCTTTTACAAAAGAATATCTTTGACCCGTCCAATTTCAGATTCTTTAACCACCACAAAGATACTATCCCCTAGATACAAGCGGGTCGCACCATTGACCGTATAGCTCTTACCGCTTCGCATTTGCGTGGTGATCAAGATATCTTGAGGGAGGTGCAGTTCATGGACTTGCTTACCTGCTATCTTTTCTGATACAGGGATCTCGATCAGGGTCAACTCTCCTTCTTCTTGCGCCTTATCCGGTAACAATTGCTCCAGCATGGCTTCATAGACTGGCGCTCCATGGAAGAGATCCATAATTATATAAGCTACCAAGGTGACCATACCTAGTGGCATTAAACTACGAATATCCCCGACCATCTCTGTCACCAAGATCATCGCTGTTAAAGGCGCTTTTGAAATAGCCCCAAAATAGCCACTCATACCTAAAATGATGAAAAGAGGCAGCTGGTTTTGAGAGATAAAGCCAATGTTTTGGAGAAAGGTTCCAACGATGGCTCCTAAAAGAGATCCTAATGCTAGTATGGGCAGGAAGATGCCACCTGGCAAGCCACTACCATAGCTCAACATACTCCAAATGAAACGGATCACAAAATAGAGAAGGATGGTCAGCACTGGATACGGTACTCGAGCTAAATCCAAGACCAATTGGTTTCCACCACCAAGAATCTGAGGAAGGAAATAGCCGATTGGAAGAATCAAGACAAAGGCAAATAAAGAGGAATAATGTGAAGTAACACGGAAAAACTTCTCTAGCAAACGATACAGGCGACCGATATTGAGAACCACTATTTCGTAGACATAACCCGCTGCCCCTAAAAAGACTCCAAGAAAAAGATAAATCCAGTACTGAGACAGATGGAGTGGCGGAATATTTTGTGGCATATGAAGCACTGGTGTTTGACCAAAGACATTGAGTGAAATAAAATTAGCCGTCAAACTAGCAGCCAAGGTTGAAATCCAAAAGAAGCGTGAAAAATGATGGTAGACCTCTTCAACCACAAATAAGAGCCCCGCTATAGGTGCATTAAAGGCAGCGGCAAGGCCAGCAGCAGCCCCACTTGCAATCAAAGATCGCTCCTCAACCGGACTGACCCTCAAATGATGGGCCACTCCTTTTCCACCCATTGCCCCTAATTGAATACTAGGACCTTCACGACCAAGCATCAAGCCACTTCCGATGGCCAAGACACCTAAAATATACTTCTTCCACAGAGTATCCCACCAGCTCACCGCCAAGAGGCCCTTGAGTTCCGCTTCGACTTGCGGAATTCCTGATCCCTTGATATCCCGATTGGTGCGAATAAGGCGACCAGCAATCAGTACGATCACCCCATAACCCAATAGCATAGCAAGTAAATAAAGTGGTTGACCAGGCATCTCCTTGTAAACGCCTTGAACAAAATGAAAAATATGTTCGATCAAAAAACGAAAACTCGAGACGATACAGCCCACAACGATCCCAACCAGAACACCTCTGACAATATGGGCCACAATCGAACTAGAGGCAAATTGAAATTCATTTTTAATGGCTTCTTCTTTAGCAGACATTCCTAACTCCTTCAAACTCTTATCCTATTCATTATACCTTATTTCACTGCCTCTGAATACATGTAAAGACAGAAAAAAACAAAACTACCCTTGTTAGTTTTGTTTAGAATGTGGACAAACCATTTTATCCAATAAAAATAAGTTAAGAAATTCTACAAAGAAATATAAATATGTCCTATTTATGGAACGAATAAAGAAAAGTCAAAACTTTCCGCTGTGAGAAAAGTGCCTGAAACAATACAGTTTCAGGCACTCGGAATTATTGAGACCTTAGGCTCAATAATTAGTCATGGAACTTCTACGAAGTTCGCTGACGTCCGTACTCACCTAAGGAAAGTTTTTAATAGAACTTTAGCTATTATTCAGCAGTTAAAGCTGCCATTGTGATGTAGTTGTATGGTTTGTTAAAGTGTGGCAAGAAGAACAAGTCTGTCAAGGCCAATTTATCAATCGTCACGTGTTCTTGAATCGCAAGTGAGAACATGTGGATAGCCATTGAGATGGCGCTATCACGGGATACCATTTGAGCTCCAAGGATTTGACGAGTATCTTTATCATAGACGATCTTGATACCAACTTCATAGTTATCGTGTTTGATAAATTCAGGTTTTTGAAGGTCGTTGAAGCCAGTTTCAGTGGCATTGAAGCCAGCAGCTTTCGCTTTTTCAAGAGTCAAACCAGTTGAAACCATGTGAAGGCCGTAGATAGAGATACCGTTAGAACCTTGAACACCGATTCCTTCTAATTCATGACCAGTCGCATTGTAGGCACCGACAATACCTGAACGAACCGCATTAGACGCAAGAGCGATGTAGCTCATTTCGTTACGAGCGTTATCGAAGATAGTCGCACAGTCACCAACTGCGTATACACCTGGAAGTGACGTTTCTTGTTTCTTATCAACAAGGAAAGCACCGTTGCGGAAGAGTTCGATCTTACCATCAGCAAGAGCTGTATTAGGACGGAAACCAACAGCCAAGATAACCATATCTACATCAAAGGTCTCTTTATCGGTTACAAGGCGTTCTACCTTACCATCTCCTTCAACCGCTTGAACCGTTTGTCCAAGTGCCAAACGGATGTTGTGGTCTTCCAAGTTTTTCGCCATGATGTCAGTGAAGTCTTTGTCGTAGTATCCATTCAAGACAGTGTCCACGATATCCACCAAGACAACATCTTTACCAAGACGTTCGAAAGCTTCCGCAAGTTCAACACCGATGTAACCACCACCAACTACGGCGATACGGTTCAAGTGTTTGCTGTTGTCTTTCAATTTTTCGATCACTTCTTCAGCGTTTTGGTACAATTTAACGAATTGAAGATTTTCAAGAGTTGCTTTGAATTCGCGGTTACCAGGAACGATTTCAACTCCTTTAATTGGAGGAATGATTGGTGTTGATCCAGTCGCAAAGATCAATTTTTCGTATGATTCTTTGTGTTCTTTCCCATCAACTTCCGCAGTTACCACTTTGTTGTCATAGTCAATTGAAAAGAACAGGAGAGTTCATGTAGACTTTTTGACCTTTTGCTTCCAATTTTTTTCTTTGTCAGAGTAGAAAAAGACCTTCAGGACCATCGATTTGCTCACCGATCCAAAGCGCCATTCCCACATCCAAGGAATGAAATGTTTGAGTTTTTGGTCAAAAACTACAATTTCATTTTCATTTCGAAAGTATCTAACATAGTGTTGATACAAGCTGTTCCGGCATGGTTAGCCCCTACAACAACGATTTTACTCATAGAATAAATCCTACCTTTAATTTAATTTACTTCTTGAGTATATCATAAAAAAATGATATCGGTTACAATTATTTTTGCTCAGAATTTGTGATCTTTTTTTCAATTTTTCCAGAAAAATCACACTTTCACATGTTTCAAAAAAATGTCAAACAATATGCTCGAAAAGGATTGTGAAAACGATATCTTTTTGATATACTGTAATTAAGTGAAAATAGGAAAGGATAGATTTTTAGTGGACCTAAGTAGTCGATCCGAACGTTTGATGGGAACGACCATCACTGTTTCGATCTGTCACCCACAAGCGAATGAACTCTTAGCCCGCTGCTTTGAACTTCTTCGCTCCTACGAACATCGCTTCAGTGCTAATGATGCAAGTTCTGAACTCATGGAGGTCAATCACCAAGCTGGTATTGCTCCTGTCCAAGTACATCCAGATCTTTTTGAACTGATTGCATTAGGAACCTTGCATAGTCAAGCTCAGAACAGCCATTTAAACATCGCCATTGGTCCTCTTGTACAGACCTGGCGAATTGGATTTTCAGATGCTAGACGTCCCCAGCAAGGGGAAATTGATCAAGCTCTGGCCAAGATCGATCCTCACCAAATCCAGCTCGACCCAGAAAACCATACGGTCTTTCTGACACGTCCTGGAATGAAGATTGATTTGGGAGCCTTGGCTAAGGGCTATAGTGCGGACTGTATTGCAACCTTTTTAAAGAGTCAGGGAGTAACAGATGCCTTGATCGATCTTGGAGGAAATATCCTCACTGTCGGTCAACACCCCTATCAAACAACAGCCTTGGCGGATTGGCATTCAAAATCCAGTCGAAAAAAGAGGTCAGCACCTACTGGTCCTCTCTGTCAAGGATAAATCTATTGTCACCTCTGGCATCTACGAGCGTCATTTAGAAGTTGACGGCCAGTCGTTTCACCACATTTTTGATAGCGCGACGGGCTATCCGGTCGAGACAGACTTAGCCAGTATCACCATCATATCTGATCGATCCGTAGACGGGGAGATATGGACTACCCGCTTGTTCGGGGAATCTCCTGCTTCTATCCTCAACACTGTTGAATCACTTCCTGGTATAGATACCTTATTGGTTTCTCAATCAGGCAAGATCGCCTATACAAGTGGGCTTCAATCTTATTTATAATTCTCCTATCAGAAAGGAATTTTTCCATGATAAAAACTTATTGCGATTGTGGGGACTAACTCCAAACGTTCTACAAACCGTCAACTGCTTCAATACATGCAAAAACATTTTGCTGATAAGGCTGAGATCGAATTGGTCGAAATTAAAGATATCCCTGTCTTTAACAAACCAGCCGACAAACAAGTGCCTGAAGCTGTCTTGGATATTGTTGCAAAAATTGAAGAAGCTGATGGGGTCATTATTGGGAACTCCAGAATACGACCACTCTATTCCAGCAGTCTTGATGAGTGCACTCGCTTGGCTCTCATACGGAGTCTTCCCATTGTTGAACAAACCGGTCATGATTACTGGGGCATCATACGGTACGTTGGGATCTTCACGTGCCCAACTCCAACTTCGCCAAATCTTAAATGCTCCAGAAATTAAAGCGACTGTTTTGCCAGATGAATTCTTGCTCTCTCATTCATTGCAAAGCCTTTGATCAAAAATGGAGACTTGGTGGATTTAGATGTCATTCAAAAAAATTAGATGCCATCTTTGATGATTTCCGTGTGTTTGTGAAAAAAATCACAGACAAATTGCGCAACGCTCAAGAATTGCTTCGAAAAGATGCTGAAGAATTTGACTGGGAAAACTTGTAAGATAGGAGACAGAAAAGAATGAAATTTGTTGGACTTGTAGGATCGAACTACGATCAATCATATAACCGTAAACTTTTGGAATTCATTCGCCGCCAATTTAAAATCAAATTTGAATTGGAAGTTCTTGAAATCGACGAAGTTCCAATGTTTAACCAAGATGAAAAATGGGACGAAAGTTTCCAATTGCGTCTTTTATATAACAAAATCACTCGTGCAGATGGTGTTATCATTGCCACTCCAGAGCACAACCATACGATCTCTGCTGCTCTCAAGTCTGTTCTTGAATGGCTCTCTTTCGAGGTGCATCCATTTGAAAACAAACCGGTTATGATCGTCGGTGCTTCTTACTATGATCAAGGGACTTCACGTGCGCAAGTTCACCTCCGTAAGATCCTCGATGCTCCCAGGTGTCAATGCTTACACTCTTCCAGGGAAATGAATTCCTTCTAGGAAAAAGCGAAAAAGAAGCTTTTGACGAAAGACGGCAATATCATCAACGAGGGAACCGTCAAATTCCTTGAAACCTGCTTGGATAATTTTATGAAAATACGTTGAGGTTGTATCTGAAATTGAAAAAAACCAAAACCAATTGAACCAGAAGACTTGGATTGTAATCATCCAATCGCTACAACTGTTACTGAAGTCGATCCTGACGATCCAGACTGGGTAGAAAAAGTAGCTGAAATCACTGGTGCCGTTTCTGGCGATACCTATGTCAAACTCGACCACGGTATCCTAACCGTTAACCAAATTGATATGTTCTTGAAGGCTATGCCATTTGAATTGACCTATGCCGATGATAACAACCAATTCCTCTACTACAACAATGCCCATCAAGATCCAGATACCATGTTTGCTAAACGCGTGCCACCTCAATCAGGAAGCCGGATGTCAACCGTTCATGGTTCCCTACCACCAGCACGTATGAAAAACGTGGAATGGGTGATTGGTACCCTTCGTAACGGTAACCAAGACTATGTTCGGACTATTGTTCCAGGATCTCCTGAAGGCGTGATCAACACTCACAACTACCAAGCTATGTACTATGAAGATGGTTCATACGCTGGTATCAATGAGATTGTCTTCAACTTCAAACCATGGTTGGACTGGTACCTACAAACAACAGGACAACGTCTAGTTGGCGGAAGCGGTCCATTTGCTCCTGCTGGTGGACACGGTAGTGCAGATGCAACTTCTGGTGCTTCTGATGCTGGAGGACATGGTGACGGAGGGCACGGAGATGCCGATGCCACTTCTGGTGCAAGCAACTAAGAAACTAGAAAAAAATGAAGCTGCGTGCTTCATTTTTTTATTGTAACTCCTTGATGATCTTCTTAGCATCTTCGTTTGAAATAGCCCCTAATTGGACATGTCCAATTTTCCCATGACTGTCTATAAAGACTTCTGTAGGAATAGAGCGAACCTGATAATCTGCAAATGCAGAACCATCTGGATTGTACAAGACCGGTACGGACTTGTAATCTTGTTGATCAAACCATTTGACGAATTCTTCTTCTGTTTTTTCACCTTGGAGTCCTGGTGCCATAATGGTCAGAATTTCAAAGTCTCTATCCGTATCCTTGACCAATTTCTCTAGTTCAGGCATACTTTGCCGGCAAGGGCCACACCAGGTTGCCCAAAATTTCAAATAAACCTTCTTCCCTTTGTAGTCTGAAAGTTTAACCGTATTCCCCTTCATATCCTTTAGTTCAAAGTCACTAGCGTCTTTTCCTACCAAAGCATTCTTATTCGTTGTTGTATTCATTGTTGGCTGATTGTCCATACTACTCTCACTGGATTGATTCATGGAACAAGCTGACAGCAAAGCTAAAGAAGAACTGAGAAACAAGCGTATTTAATACCTTTCATCATGCGTTAAACCTCCGGATTATTTTATGAAAAGATAGATGACAAACTGTTCAATTGTCCCAAAAGTAAGAGAATTCCCATCAGAATAATGATAGCTCCGCCGATTTTCTTCAGCAATAACAAATGGGGTTTGAGACGATTAAAGTAAGGTAGGACCAGACTAGATGCTAAGGCCAACAGTAAAAACGGAAGGGCCATTCCCAAGGTATAAACAAGGAGATAAATAGCTCCCATAAGAGCATCTTGCCCATCTGATGCTGCTAAAGCAAGAACTGATCCTAATACTGGACCAATACAAGGCGTCCAACCAAAAACTAAAAGCCAAGACCAAGGAGAAAAGCTGAAAACAATTCATTCTTCTGTTTGTTGGCTCCAAAATCTACTGATTTTTGCTTTTCAAGGAAATGAAAATGAAAGACTTCCATTTGATGAAGACCAAGGATAATGATGAGGGCTCCCATCAGATAACGGAACCAATTGGTGTACATGATCTTTCCAAGCAAGCCCGCTCCAAAAACCAATGAGGAGGAAAAATAACAGAAATACCTGCAATAAAAACAAAGGGTTTTCAGCAAGCCATGCCAGCGAATTTTTTTCCCGAACAATTGGATAGCCTTTTTCCTGATCACTTCCTAGTAAGATTCCAATATAAACCGGAAGCAAAGGAAAGACACAGGGAGAAAAGAAAGACAGAATACCCGCAAGAAAAACTGTCAATGAAAAAACGATTGGATTCATAGTTCACTCCGTATATTGATATGCTACATTCAGTATAACATTGACTGACAAAAAATAAAAATTTCTGCTACGTTTTTTTACTAAAGTTTGGATTTAGATACTAGTTTCAAAAGAAAAACTCTAAAGCACAAACCTTTAGAGTTTTTAATATAACTTATTCTTCTGCCGTTTGTTTATTTGGTAATACGAGCGATAAAAGAATCCCGATGACTACTGGCACTAACCATGGAAGAGATTGAGCCGCAAATGGAAGTAAAGCAATCCCCTTTTCTACTAGTGAAATTTTAAAGGTACTTGCCAGAACACTTGCAAGAGAGACCAAGCTGGCCAAGAAAATAGTCAGTTGCATTCCTGGTTTTGAAAGAGCCACAAATTTATTCACTATCACAATCAATACAATGGTAATGGTGATTGGGTAAAGAATCATCAAGACTGGCAATGAGAAAGCAATAATGGTATTCAAGCCAAGGTTGGCAATCGCAAAACCAATCAGAGTGAAGACACTTGCATAGACCTTGTAAGAAACCTTAGGGAAAGTACTATGGAAGAATTCACTGGTAGAGACGATCAAACCAGCTGTTGTGGTAAAGCAAGTTACCGTCACCATTCCTGCTAGGAAAATCTGAGCAGTCGGACCAAAGATCGCTTTGGTTGCTTCTGATAATACATACACCCCTTTATTGCTATCAGATGCCATAACAGAAGCTGGAATAGGAAAATGATTCCCCAGATATCCTAAACCGATATACAGCACACTAAAACCAAGGGCTACAACAATTCCAACCAACCAAATAGTCTTGATGTATTCTCTCTTACTTGAAAATCCAAGTTGATTCAAGGTAGTCACTGCGATCACACTAAAGGCAACAGATGCCAAGGCATCCAAGGTATTGTACCCCTCTAAAAATCCTTGCCCAAAGGCAGATGCCTGATAGGCTTTTGTGGCCACCATTGGAGCATGTCCACTGTATTTCAGAGCCCCAAGAACGACCAAGATCAAAATGAGAATCGCAAAGATCGGGGTCAATATACGACCGATCCGATCTAGAATCTTAGATGGATTCAAAGCAATCAGAAAGGCTAGCAAAAAGTAGACCAGGGTAAAAATGAAAAGTGCTAAACTGGCATTCATTCCACCTAATAAGGGGGCTATCCCCACTTCGAAAGATACCGTCGCCGTTCTTGGAATAGCAAAGAAAGGACCAATCGAAAGATAAAGCGCAACTAAGTATACAATCGCGAAAACAGGTGAAATCTTACGAGAAATCTCATCAATATATCCTTTGGGATTAAGTGTACCGATAATCAAGGTCACAATGGCAATTCCCACGCCTGAAAGGACAAACCCAGCAATAGCTGGCCAAAATTGATTACCCGATAAAGCACCAAGAGCCGGTGGGAAAATCAGGTTTCCAGCACCAAAAAAAATACCAAACAGTAATAAACCTGTCAGGGAACCTTTTCGTAACATACGATCTCCTTAAAAAAACGATAATCTTAACTTTATCAAATTCATTTGAAGAAAGCAACTTATTTGCATGAACAATCCGCTATTTCTATCAGTCATTATGGTACAATGGATGTAAGATTTTACGAGGGGCAAAACATGTATCTATATCTATTCTGGTTATTTCCAGCTCTTATCTTTTTATTGTTCTTTATGAGTGATCGCAGAAGGCTTTTCAATGCTTATCTCTTTTCGATAAACCTAGGACTTCTTCTACTGATTTCTGCATTTCTCCTAGTCGTTCGAACTGAGCTATGGTTTAATCAACAAATTGCAATTATTGTCTTTGTTGTGATTTCCATCTTCGTTTTTCTCAGCATTATTTTCTCATCTATCTTTCTCCTTTTTAACGGCCGTCAAATGATGGCTTTTGAAGGAAAAAGACTGGCCAACCTCCTCTCGCTTCTCTATGGGCTGTTTATTATCGGAGCTTTGGCACTTCATTTTCTACCCTATTTCCCAGGGAATGACATCCTCATTTATCTGACTGACCTTGCCCTGTTTTACATGACCTTTCTCTACCTCTCTTATGTATCCTATGGGACCTTTTTGCAATCTCTTTCCGGTTCGCAAAGAGCCAGACGCCATCATCATCCTTGGCTCAGGTTTGATCGGAGACAAGGTTCCCCACTCTTGGCCCAGCGTCTTGAGAAGGGAAAGGCCATTTATGAGCAGTTCAAGGAACGACCAAAGCTGATTGTTTCTGGTGGCCAAGGGTCAGATGAACTGATCGCTGAGGCGGAAGCTATGGCCAGATACTTAATGGAACATGGGGTTCCAGAGGACGCCATTCTCATCGAGAATCGCTCTCGTACTACTTTTGAAAAACCTGACCTTTAGCAAGCGTCTCCTTGAAGAAGAGGGGCTTGGCAAGCGAGTCCTTGTAGTAACCAATTCATTTCACGCGCTCCGTGCAGGTGTCTTTATGAGACGATTGAAAATACCTGGTCGAAGTATCGGTTCAAGAACATCTTTTTACTATCTCCCATCCGCTTGGATTCGAGAAACCGTTGGCTTGGTTTCACTTTATTGGAAATGGCATGTTACCTTCCTAGCTTTTCTATTTCTGCCTTGGTTCTTTACACAAATCATGAAACTGATTGAGTTCTTCATTAAATATCTAAACTAAAAGAGAGTGGGACAGAAATCGGTAATTCGTTAGAATTCGATTTTGTCGTCCCACCTCCGCACAGTTGAGTAGGGCTGTAAAAGCTGATGAAATCAGCGTAGTAGAGCCCACTCAACCACTGCGTCTTGCTCGACAATCCAAAAATAATTGAGAGGCTAGGACTTTTGTCCCAGCCTCTTTCTTGTCTAGTGGTCACTAAAGCGTCTATATTTAATGCGGAAATCGAAATAATTTTCTTCCTGCAGTTTACGGAAAATATCGCGATAAGCCTCTTCGTCAAAGTGATCACCCCGATAGAGAATTTCAAAGCTCAGTCCTTCGTATTCTAAAAAAGCATTAGCAGTTTTAAAACCATTACGCTTATAGAAATCCATCCGAGACTGACGTTGCTCTAGATTGTCACATTCTTCATCTAAACGTTCCACTTCAAGAATCATGGTTCTTTGGTAAAATTCTACCAATTTTTCAATGATTTCTTGACCATAACCGTGGCTACGTAGGTGGGGCATAATGGCAAAAGAAGCTAACATAAAAAAACTTTCTGATTATAGATAGAAAAAAAGCAAATCCTACAAATTCTTCTTCGTTATAAAAAAAGCAAAAAAATTAGCATCGTCATTGTCCGTATAACTCAGGTATTCCGACAAAGGAACTCGCTCTTCTTCTGGAAATGCCTCGATATTCAGCCTCTCGACCTTGTCCAGATCTGGGAACGTTTCCGTGATTAATTGGCTGGTTAAGCTCATAAAAGCCTCCTTTTTCTGCCCTGATTATACCAAAAAAATGTAAGGGGATTCAACTACCGATGCTTGTCGCTGGTTACTGAAGTTGGTATAATGACACTATGAAAAGAATTCAACGTGTAGATCTCATAGATGGTCCTATTTTACCCGCTCTTTTGAGTTTTGCCTTTCCTATTCTTTTTATCCAATATCTTCCAACAACTCTACAATACCTCAGATGTCATGATTGTAGGGACGTTTTTTTAGGTCAAAAATCATTTGGCCGCGATTGGGGCAACCTCTGCTATTTTTTTGATTTGATTGTTGGATTTGCTGTCGGTGTTGGCAATGGGATGGGGATTATTATCGCGAGAAATTATGGGAGCTAAAAACGAAGACCAATTACGAAAATCAGTCGCAGCAACTGCTATTATTGGTTGCATCCTCAGTCTCTTCGTGATCTTCATTGGCGCTGTCGGACTTTATCCCCTGCTCCAGTTTTTAGGGACCCCATCAGCCATTGTGTCTCAGTCTTATCTCTATATCGCTACCATTGTTAATGGTGTGGCTGTGACCTTTGCCTATAATCTTTGTGCCGGACTTCTTAGAGCGGTTGGCGATAGTCTAGCGGCACTCTACTTCCTGATTATCGCTGCCATTCTCAATATTCTTCTCGATCTTTATTTTATTACCCAACTTCATCTTGGAGTTCAATCTGCTGGGATTGCAACCATTATTGCTCAGGGTATTTCGGCCCTTCTTTGTCTTCTCTATATTCGTAAGAAGGTCCCTTTTCTGCTCCCGCATCGCAAGGATTTTGTTTGGGACAAGGAGCTTTATCAGGATCTGCTAAGTCAGGGCCTTGCCATGGGCCTCATGACTTCCATCGTTTCGATCGGAACGGTTATCCTCCAATCCGCTATTAATCAGCTTGGAACAACCATTATCAGTGCACAGGTCGCAGCCCGTCGCATCATGTCCTTTGCCGTTTTACCGATTACAGCTATCGCCTCAAGTATCACAACTTTTATCTCGCAGAATTTTGGCGCAGAGCAATTCCAGCGGATCAAAAAAGGCGTTACCATTGCCAACCTTCTTTCTTGGGTTTGGTCTGTCTTGGTTGCTGCTCTTCTATTCTTCACAAGTCCGTCTATAACCAGCTTTATTTCCGGCTCGACAAATCCTGATCTCATTGCAAATGCCAGTCTTTATCTCCAGATCAGCTCTTGCTTTTATCCTATTTTGGCGAGTCTCATCATCCTGAGAAATGCCCTACAGGGAATGGGTAAAAAATTAACCCCACTCATATCCAGTTTTATTGAATTGTTTGGAAAAATTTTCTTCGTTCTGTGGATTATTCCTCACACCGGCTACATGGGGGTCATTCTCTGCGAACCCCTTATCTGGATTCCCATGACCCTACAGCTCATCATAATCTATCGAAAAATCAGGTACCAACTCCTTACTGAATAATGATTGATTAACAAGACCAAAACAACTTCTGCTCATTTGAACAGAAGTTGTTTTTAGATATCTAGCTATTAGAACAAACCGATGGCTGTTCCATCAGCAGACACATCCATATTCAAAGCAGCTGGACGTTTTGGTAAACCAGGCATGGTCATGACATCCCCAGTCAAAGCGACAATAAAGCCTGCTCCCAATTTTGGAACCACTTCACGGATAGTGATTTCAAAGTTTTCAGGAGCTCCCAAGGCATTTGGATTATCAGAGAAGCTATATTGTGTTTTGGCCATACAGATTGGCAACTTATCCCAACCATTTTTCACGATTTGGGCAATTTGTGTCTTGGCTTTCTTCTCAAAATTCACCTTAGTACCGCGGTAAATTTCTGTAACAATCTTTTCAATTTTTTCTTCAACAGAAAGGTTGTTATCATACAAGCGTGTGTAGTTAGCTGGACTTGTTTCGATGGTCTGAACCAAGGTTTCAGCAAGGTCAACTCCACCGTCAGCACCATTCGCCCATACACTCGCAAGCTCAACTGGTACATCAATTTCAGCACACAATTCTTTCAAAGCAGCAATTTCTGCTTCTGTATCGGTGATAAATTCATTGATGGCAACCACTGCAGGAATGCCAAACTTACGGATATTTTCAACGTGGCGTTTCAAGTTGGCAAAACCAGCACGAACAGCCTCTACATTCTCTTCAGTCAAAGCATCCTTGGTCACTCCACCGTTCATCTTAAGGGCACGGAGTGTCGCTACGATTACGACTGCATCTGGTGATGTAGGTAAGTTTGGAGTTTTAATATCAAGGAATTTTTCAGCGCCAAGGTCAGCCCCAAAACCAGCTTCTGTAATCGTATAGTCTGCTAAATGAAGAGCTGTCGTCGTTGCTAATACAGAGTTACATCCATGGGCGATATTGGCAAATGGACCACCGTGAACAAAGGCAGGCGTTCCATAGATGGTTTGAACCAAGTTTGGCTTAATCGCATCTTTGAGAATCAAGGCAAGAGCCCCTTCCACTTCCAAATCACGGACATAAACTGGACTACGATCATAACGGTAACCAATAACGATGTTGGCCAAACGACGTTTCAAATCTTCAATATCTGTCGCCAAGCAAAGGATGGCCATGATCTCAGAAGCAACGGTAATATCAAAACCGTCTTCACGCGGAATCCCATTTAAAGGACCGCCAAGACCGACAGAAACATGACGAAGAGCGCGGTCATTCAAGTCCACTACCCGTTTCCAGATAATCCGACGTTGGTCAATACCTAGCTCATTTCCTTGGTGCAAATGATTATCAATCAATGCTGAGAGGGCATTATTAGCCGTTGTGATCGCATGCATATCCCCTGTGAAATGAAGGTTGATGTCTTCCATTGGTAGAACTTGGGCATAGCCACCACCAGCAGCACCACCTTTAATCCCCATAACTGGACCTAAAGAAGGTTCGCGAATGGCAATCATGGTTTTTTTACCGATTTTATTCAAAGCATCTGCTAGACCAATGGTGATGGTTGATTTCCCTTCTCCAGCTGGAGTTGGGTTGATCGCAGTGACTAAGATAAGTTTTCCTACTGGATTTTTCTCAACTTCACGAATCTTATCAAAGCTCAATTTTGCCTTGTATTTTCCATACAATTCAAGATCATCGTCAACCAAACCAATTTTCTTAACAACGTCCACAATCGGTTGGAGTTCAATGCTTTGAGCAATTTCGATATCTGTTTTCATAAGGGACTCCTTTATATTTGATAGATCTATTATACCTAAAATTCGCGAAAATAACATGGTTTTTCCACCTTTTGAATCGAACGTTCGTTTTTTATCTAAATTTTATGGCTATACATAGTTAATCCTAATAGCTTCAGAACTTTACTTACGTATCTTTTTTGTGTAAAATAAGCATATGCATATTTTAATTACATCAGGTGGGACGAGCGAAGCCATTGATAGTGTTCGTTCGATCACCAATCATTCCACCGGGAGCCTAGGGAAAATCCTTACAGAAATGGCTCTTGCTAAGGGACATCAGGTGACCTTGATCACAACGCCTACCGCTCTTAAACCTGATCCTCACCCACAGCTTCGACTTCTATTGATCCAGAATGTCGAAGAACTTCTCACACAAATGAAAACGGAAGTCCCTCAACATCAGGTTTTGATTCACGCTATGGCTGTTTCAGACTACACACCTGTTTACATGACAAGCCTTGAGGAAGTTGAGAAAGCTCAAGACCTTCATACCTTTATCCATCGAGAAAATCAGGAAGCGAAAATTTCTTCCAAAGAGGAATACCAAGTACTCTTTCTAAAGAAAAATCCCAAGATTATCTCGCTCGTCAAAGAATGGAACCCTGCTATTCAACTGATCGGCTTTAAGCTTTTAGTCGACGTTTCTTCTGAAGAGTTGATCCAGGTAGCGCGTGAAAGCCTGGTTAAAAATCATGCCAGCATGATCGTTGCCAATGATCTGACCAAGATTCAGAACGGCCAGCATCAAGCCTATCTAGTGACAGATGAACAGGTCCTAGAAGCTTCTACGAAGACAGAAATCGCAGAGGCTATCCTACGTTATATCAAATAAAAAGGAACATATGACACACATTACTTTAGCGGTTACCGGTAGTATTTCCGCCTATAAAGCGGCTGACATTACCAGCCAACTAACCAAATTGGGATTTGAAGTGAAGGTCCTCATGACTCCTTCAGCCCAAAAATTTATCCCCCCTTTAACCTTGCAAGTTCTTTCAACGAATCAAGTGGAGTTAGATGTTATGATGGAAGACGATCCACAGCGGATCGAGCACATCGACATTGGGAAAGAAACTGACCTTTTTCTTGTCGCGCCAGCCAGTGCCAATACCATTGCTAAATTGGCTATGGGACTGGCAGATAATATGGTCACAAGCACAGCTCTAGCCTTGCCACAAAGAACTAAAAAATTACTGGCCCCTGCTATGAATACAAAAATGCTAGAACATCCTGCTACCCAACGAAATCTAAAACTCTTACAAGACTATGGTTACCAGATTATCCAACCTCGTGATGCTGTTCTTGCTTGTGGGGACAAAGGTTCTGGAGCTCTAGCGACTGTAGAAACTATTGTTGAAGCTGTTAAGGAGAATTGTTTATGAGAAAGTCATCTTCTATTTCACGAATTGCCATCTTTTTTGCGGTGATGATCACCATTCACTTTGTGACATCCTTCATTCTGCAATTTGTTCCATCAGGAATTAAACCAACCTTGGTTCACATTCCTGTCGTGATCGCCTCTATCATATACGGTCCACGGATTGGAGCTATCTTAGGACTCCTCATGGGACTCTTTAGTCTCACTATGAATACCTTGGTTTTAACACCAGCCAGCTATCTCTTTAGTCCCTTTGTCCCTCACGGGAATCTCTACTCCCTTATCATTGCCATAGTCCCTCGGATTCTCATCGGGGTAACCCCTTACTTCGTCTATCGCTGGATCCGCAATCGTACAGGACTTGTGATCGCTGGAATTGTCGGCTCTATGACCAATACTGTTTTCGTTCTAAGCGGGATTTACTTCTTCTTTGGTAACAGTTTTGGAGGGGGGATTCAACATTTCCTAGCCTTGATTGTCTCTACTAACTCAATCATCGAAGTCATTGCGACAGTACTCATTACCAGTGCAGTCGTTCCATCTCTTGAAAAATTAAAATAACCTTTCAAGCCAAGACCAATTTATCTTGGCTTTTTTTGATGGTGAATTAGCTCTATTTTTTTGAAAAGATTTACAATTATCGCTAGAATTTTCTGAAAAAATTTGCTATAATGTAAGCGATTAAATTATAAGCTAAAAGGAGACGCTTGCATGACCTATCAAGAAAACTACCAAAAATGGCTCGACTTTGCTGAATTACCAGCTTACCTTCGTGATGAGTTGGTCGCAATGGATGAAAAAACAAAAGAAGATGCCTTCTATACCAACCTTGAATTCGGTACAGCTGGTATGCGTGGATTAATCGGTGCTGGTACTAACCGTATTAATATCTATGTTGTTCGCCAAGCTACTGAAGGGTTGGCTCAATTAATCGACTCAAAAGGTGAGGAAGCGAAGAAACGCGGTGTTGCGATCGCCTACGACAGCCGTCACTTCTCTCCTGAGTTTGCTTTTGAATCTGCTCAAGTTTTGGCTGCTCATGGTATCAAATCTTATGTATTTGAAAGCCTTCGTCCAACACCTGAATTGTCATTTGCTGTTCGTCATCTCCACACATTTGCTGGGATCATGGTAACAGCTAGCCACAACCCTGCTCCATTTAACGGATACAAGGTTTACGGTGAAGACGGTGGACAAATGCCACCTGCAGATGCTGATGCATTGACAGATTACATCCGTGCTATCGAAAATCCTTTCACTGTAAAATTGGCTGACCTTGAAGAAAGCAAGGCTAGCGGTCTCATCGAAGTTATCGGTGAAAATGTCGACGCTGAATACTTGAAAGAAGTGAAAGGCGTTAACATCAACCAAGACTTGATCAATGAATACGGTCGTGACATGAAGATTGTCTACACTCCACTTCATGGTACTGGTGAAATGTTGGCTCGTCGTGCTCTTGCCCAAGCTGGATTTGAAGCTGTTCAAGTTGTTGAAGCTCAAGCTGTTCCAGATGCTGACTTCTCAACTGTTAAATCTCCAAACCCTGAAAACCAAGCTGCCTTTGCTCTTGCTGAAGAACTTGGTCGCAAAGTAGACGCTGATGTATTGGTTGCAACTGACCCAGATGCTGACCGTCTTGGTGTAGAAATCCGCCAACCAGATGGTTCTTACCTCAACCTTTCTGGTAACCAAATCGGAGCTATCATTGCTAAATACATTCTTGAAGCTCACAAAACAGCTGGTACACTTCCTGCAAATGCTGCCCTCTGTAAATCCATCGTATCAACTGAGTTGGTGACTAAGATTGCAGAAAGCTACGGCGCAACGATGTTTAACGTCTTGACTGGTTTCAAATTTATCGGTGAAAAAATTCATGAATTTGAAACACAACACAACCACACTTACATGCTTGGTTTCGAAGAAAGCTTCGGTTACCTCATCAAACCATTCGTACGTGACAAAGATGCTATCCAAGCCGTTCTTATCGTTGCTGAAATCGCAGCTTACTACCGCTCACGTGGTATGACTTTGGCAGATGGTATCGAAGAAATCTACAAACAATACGGTTACTTCGCAGAAAAAACCATCTCTGTTACCCTTTCAGGTGTGGACGGGGCTGCTGAAATCAAGAAATCATGGATAAATTCCGTGGTAATGCTCCTAAACAATTTAACAATACAGACATTGCTAAGACAGAAGACTTCTTGGAACAAACAGCTACTACTGCTGACGGCGTTGAAAAATTGACAACTCCTCCAAGCAACGTTCTTAAATACATCTTGGCTGATGATTCATGGTTTGCCGTTCGTCCTTCAGGTACAGAACCAAAAATCAAATTCTACATCGCTACAGTTGGTGAATCTGAAGCAGATGCTAAAGAAAAAATTGCAAATATCGAAGCAGAAATCAATGCTTTTGTAGGCTAAAACACGAGGCTGGGACAAAAGTCCTAGCCTCTCAATTATTTTTGGATTGTCGAGCAAGACGCAGTGGTTGAGTGGGCTCTACTACGCTGATTTTATCAGCTTTTACAGCCCTACTCAACTGTGCGGAGGTGGGACGACGAAATCGAATTCTAACGAATTACCGATTTCTGTCCCACTCTCTCTTTCTTTCGTAGCAAATACCAGCGATTTTATAGAAAATATGGCATACTAGACTTAGAAGAAAGCGAGGTAATCTCATGGAACAATTTTTAGAAGATATTAAAGATCTTGAAGTCACAACTGTCGCGCGTGCGCAAGAAGCGATCGATCAAAAAGAAACAGCGACCTTCTTTATCGGACGCAAGACTTGTCCTTACTGCCGGAAGTTCGCTGCTAAGTTAGCAACTGTCGTAGCTGAAACAAAAGCTCATATCTACTTCATCAATAGTGAAGAACCAAGTCAGCTAGACGCATTACAAGCCTTCCGCTCAACTTACGGCATCCCAACTGTCCCAGGATTTTTACATGTCGAATCCGGTGAAGTCACTGTTCGTTGCGACTCATCCATGTCTGAAGAAGAAATCAAAGCATTCGCTCATCTATAAAAAAATTAGCTAGAGAATAATCTCTAGCTATTTTTCATTTTCCGAAAAAGTCGTCCAAATCTTCTGCTGGGGTTTAGCAAAAGGATAATCGGAAAATTCTTCTGGTGTTAACCAAACAGTCGATTCGCTTGCTGGTTGCTCTCCTTCTTTTACTAGGCCGTATCGAATCTGAACCTGCCACTTGCGATGCGAAAAGATATGCTGAACGATAGGATACGATCTGTCTTGCCAATCAATGGCCAAGTCATAGTCCTGTTCAAAAGAAAGAATTTCTGGGTTACTCTCTGCTTCCCCCTTCCCATCCAATAGAGATAATTGGCCTAGGTTCTCAGATAGGCTATCCACTTCGATCAAGGGGAAATGCCAGAAACCTGATAAAAGCCCATCTCGCTCATTTTTCTCCAGCAAGTAGCGTCCTTGACTATCCTTGATAATAAAGGCTGTTAGATAGACAGGTACCGGTTTCTTCTTAGGAGCCTTAATGGGATAACGATCCATGGTCCCATGTTGGTAGGCCGCGCTAAATTCCTTAACAGGACTCTCTTCCGGCCGTGGATTGACTGGGGACTCAATATCGGAGCCCAAATCCATCAAGGCCTGATTGAAATCACCCGGCCGGGCCGGATCGATCAAGATTTCCATCATGGCTTGAAAAATCTTGCGATTGGTTGGAACTCCGATATCGTAGTCCACCTCAAACAAGCGAGCTAGAACACGCATGACATTGCCATCCACTGCTGGCTCTGGTAATCCAAAGGCAATACTAGCAATGGCACCAGCTGTATAAGGCCCAATTCCCTTGAGTTTAGATATTTCCTCATAACTTGATGGAAACACTCCTCCGTGATTTTCCATTATCTGCTGGGCAGCTTTCTGCATATTGCGGACACGTGAGTAATACCCCAAGCCTTCCCAAGCTTTTAAGAGTTTTTCTTCAGGAGCTTGAGCCAAATCAGCGACCGTCGGAAACCAGTCTAAAAAGCGCTCATAATAGGGAATAACCGTATCGACACGTGTCTGCTGGAGCATAATCTCTGAGATCCAAATTTTATAAGGATCCTGGGTCCTTCTCCAGGGAAGATCCCGTTTATGGGCATCATACCAGGCTAATAACTTTTCTCGGAAAAGAGGCGATTTTTCCTCCTCCCACATGGTAATCCCGTAATCTTTTAAATCTAACATATTCCTAGTATACCACAGAATGAGTTAGAGTTTAGAAATTCTGATTTTATAAAGAAAAAGAGGCTGGGACAAAAGTGTACTGACCCCAAAAAGTTAGACAAATAATTTAAGTGAAGGATTTAGTCCTATTGTACAGGACTGAGTCCTTTAGTTTTACCTTAATTCGTTTGTTGTTGTAATAGTCAATATAGTCTACAATAGCTTGTTCCAATTGGTTAAGTGACTTAAATGTATTCTCGTAACCATAAAACATTTCGATTTCAAAAATGCCAAAGAAGGATTCCATCATGCCGTTGTGCTGCTGCCTTTTACGTGACATGGACGGTTGAATTCCTTTATCCTCTAAAAACGATGATAATACTGGTGTTGATACTGCCATCCTTGATCACTATGGAGAATTGTATTTGTGTAATGATTCTCAGTAAAGGCCTGGTCTAACATAGCTTTCACTTGTTCTAAATTTGGTGAAGTTGAAAGATTATAAGCGACGATTTCACTGTTAAAACCATCTAATACTGGTGATAAATAGAGCTTTTGGCTGCTTGCTGAATGGCAAATTCTGTCACATCTGTGTAGCACTTTTTCCATTGGTTTTGAAGCTTCAAACTGGCGTTGAATAAGGTTGTCGGCTTTCTTACCAATATCTCCTTTTAGTGAGAAGAATACTTTTCGCTTCTGCCGGATTCTAGCTTGTAAATTGAGGACGTTCATCAACCGCTGAACCCTCTTATGATTGACCAAAAAACCGCGATTTCTTAATTCTAAATGTATCCGACGATAGCCATAATTTCCCTTGTGTTCAGTAAAAATAGATTGGATTTCAGCTTTAAGCCCGTGATCCTTATCTGGTTTTTCTAGCTGTTTCAAGTGATAATAGTAGGTCGAACGAGCGAGTTTAATGGCTTTTTAGAAGAATATCTAACGAAAAACTCAGTGATTAATTCTTGAACAATTTCTGTCTTTCTTCTTTCTCTTTTTCCTCCTTCAATCGGAGTTCTCTCAACTTTTTAGAATGGCATTCTCCGCTCTCAGGTATTCATTTTCTGCTTGAAGACGTTCTAACTCTGTCATTTCTTCAGATTTCTTTCTTTAGCTTACGTCCCATTTTAGGTGCTCTCCTCTGTTTTCTCAACAATAGTATACCCATTTTTCTTGTATTGTGCCAGCCAATTTGGAAGCATTCTTTGGTTTGAAGAGCATAATCAAGGCTTACACTTCTTTGTGAACGACCTTCAAGTAAGACTTTATCAATGATTTCTCGTTTTAGTTCAGAGAATAGTAACAATTCTTTTCCTTTTTACGATTTCTATTCCATAACGATCAATCAATTTAATCATGTACTGAAGATTAGAAATCTTTATCCCAAATTGATTTGAAAGTCGCCTCAAAACTCTCCTTGCTTTCTTGATTCATATATTTTGAACTTTATCTTCAAAAGTTAATTTATAAAAGCACCCCAAAAGTTAGATTTTTCTGTCTCAACTTTTTAGGGTGCAGTTCAAAGTCCTAGCCTCTCAATTATTTTTGGATTGTCGAGCAAGACGCAGTGGTTGAGTGGGCTCTACTACGCTGATTTCATCAGCTTTTACAGCCCTACTCAACTGTGCGGAGGTGGGACGACGAAATCGAATTTTAACGAATTACCGATTTCTGTCCCACTCTCTAAATGAATTACTTATTGTTCTACAGCTTGAGCTGCTGTAATCAAGGTTAATTTGTAAACGTCATCTGCATTACATCCACGAGAAAGGTCGTTGACAGGTTTGTTCAACCCTTGCAAGACTGGACCTACCGCTGCAAAGCCTCCGAGACGTTCAGCCATCTTGTATCCAATGTTTCCTGCTTCAATACCAGGGAAGATAAAGACATTAGCTTGACCTGCCACCTTGCTTCCTGGAGCCTTCAAGGCTGCAGTTGCTGGGACAAAGGCTGCGTCAAATTGCAATTCACCATCAATTTCAAGGTCCGGACGAAGTTCATGAGCAAGCTTAGTCGCTTCGACAACCTTATCAACACTTTCACCGAAACCAGATCCTTTTGTTGAATAGCTCAACATAGCAATTTTTGGATCAATACCAAACATCTTGGCAGTGATAGCTGAATTGATGGCAATTTCAGCTAATCCTTCAGCATCTGGATTGATGTTGATGGCACAGTCCCCAAACAAGTAGCGTTCAGATCCACGAACCATAAGGAAAGCCCCTGAAGTCCGTTTTACATTTGGACGAGTTTTGATAATTTGAAGAGCCGGACGAACAGTTGCGGCTGTTGAATGAATCGCACCAGATACCATCCCATCAACAATTCCCATGTGTACCAACATGACACCAAAATAGTTAACGTCGTCTTTCAAGACTTGACGCGCTTCTTCTTCTGTCATTTTTGCCCTTACGACGTTCTACCAAGGAAGCTACCATTTCTTCAAAAACCTGGATAAGAATGAGGATCGATGACTTCATATCCATCCAAAACCCCTTCGATTTCAAGATAAATCCGAATTTTATCCGATTACTAGCAAGACAGGGGTTACTTCTGTCTCGTTCACAATGCGTTTTTGTCGCTTGGAGGATACGAGGTTCTTCACCTTCTGGTAATACAATACGTGCATTCTTACCAACGAGGTTGGCTTTTGAGATTTTCGAAAACTTCCATGAGTTTTTACTCCTTTTAATAATTAATAACTAGTTTGAAGCTGTGTTAATACAGCTTGAAAATCTGAGGCAGTGGACTTTCTATGACCAACTTTCCTCTAGAAATGGATGATAATAGGATAGACGATGACAATGAAGGGCTTGGCGCTCAATGCCGTCTTCTAAACTTCCGCCATAGAGATCATCTCCCAAGAGCGGAAAACCGATATGGGAAAAATGAACGCGGATCTGGTGGGTTCGACCTGTGTGTAACTGAATATCCACTAGGTGAATATCACCAAAAGATTGAACAACCTGGTAGCTAGTATGGGCATACTTGCCACCTTTAGCTACCTTGCGGGTGATAATTGAATCTTCATCACGGGCAATCGGAGCAATAATCTCTCCGACAGGATCAAGCTTCCCAGATCCCTCGACCAAGGCATAATAGCGTTTCTGAATCGTTTTAGACTGCAATTGCTTATCTAATCGAGCATGAGCATAACCATGTTTGGCAAAGAGCATAACGCCACTTGTATCCTTGTCCAGGCGAGTGACAATGTGAACCTGCTGATTCTCGTAGCCTTGTTTCACATAGTAGCCTTTTACAAAATTGGCTAAGGTATTGGAATGAATCGCACTTGGAATTGAAGCAATCCCAAAGGGTTTGTTTAAGACCAAAAAATGATCATCTTCAAACAAAATATCCAAAGGCCGATCCATGGGTTTTAGAGTTTCAAACCCTTCTTCTGCTGGAATATCAATGACTAAGCGATCCCCAATATCCAACAAATAAATTGCATTCTCCGGACGTCCATTGACAAGGATCTGGCCACCACGAAACTTAATCTTGGCTAAAAGGCCTTTAGAAACCCTCGTGTTTTTCAGAAAAGTCTTGACCTTTGACATGCCCATCGACAATGAATTCAAATCTCATTCTCTATCATCTCCGATAAAGGCATCCTTGACCCGATTCCAGAAACTGCGTGACTGGAACTGCACACAAAATTAATCTTATGGTTGTCAATCTGTATTCTACCTTTTGCAATATTACGGTAAGAATAGGTTGAATTGTCAACAGAGATAATGTAAAGCCAGGTCTTGTCGGTGTAATCTCGATCTTATCCTTTTAGGACAATGACAGAAGAACCCAAGGCACGATAAACACGGTTGTTGAGACTGGCAACCCTCAGCAATCTGCAACGCCTCAATAGTTGGGTGAAGGACTGCTCCTCCCAAGGATTTGCTGTAAGCCGTATTTCTGTTGAGTCGAAACGGTAATCCCGTCTCCTCTGAAGCGCTCAAAATCCACTCCATTAATCGTGAGATCGGCAACCATGGTCCGGTCGCTTCTCTTAATCGTCGCTTCGTTCAAAGCTCTCATGGTACGGGTTTCCCATTTTCGAAAAGTAATCTTGACATTCAAAATAGGGTAAGAAACCTTAGCTCCTGTATCATATTTTAAATTCTCAACCAGCTTATCGATTTCACTGTCTAAGTAATCCGTATAGAATCCTAAGTGTCCGGTATGGACGCCAACAAATCGCACCCGATCCAACTGGTGTTCATACTTGTGAAAGGCTGATAGCAACATCCCATCGCCACCAATTGAAATCACAATATCCGGGTGCTTCTCCGTCAAAATAAAATTATTTTTCCGAAGCTTGTAGCGCAACTGCTGAAAAACCTCTTCACTTTGACGCTTGCGATTGCGAATAATGGATACTTTTTTACCTGTAGTCTTCATCTGTGTCATCACTATTTCCAACGCCATCATTTAACTTACGATGAAGTGGATCAAACAGGGCTTGAGCCTCCTGAATCGCATCCCGAATTGCCCCCATCTCTTCATCCAAGAGATAGGCCAGGTTTGCTGTCGTCTCTAAGCGTTTTTTGATCTCGTCTGGAAAGTCTCCTTTATATTTATAATTAAGCGAGTGTTCAATGGTTGCCCAAAAATTCATGGACAAGGTCCGAATTTGAATCTCTGCTAAGATCGTTTCATTTCCATCAATGGTATCGACCGGATACTCGACCACGACGTGGTAACTCCGGTAGCCACTTGATTTCTTGTGGCGGATGTAGTCTCGCTCTTGGACCACGCGCATATCCTGCCGTTGTCTCAGAACCTCTAGGATCTCATCCACATCGTCCACAAACTGAACCATGATGCGAAGACCAGCAATATCTTGCATATCCTGAGCCAGATTTTCTTCAGAAATATTTCTTCGGATCATCTTTTCACGGATGCTCTCAATCGGTTTGACCCGTCCTATGACAAACTCAATTGGAGAATGCTTTTGCTGTTTACGATATTGCTTACGAATCCCACGCAGTTTGATTTTTAATTCCCAACTGCTTGGATATAGGGATCTAAGAAGTTTTCCCAATCAATTGCCATCCTACCACCTTGTAATCTGAACCATTTTTGTATACAATAAACACATCTCTTATTATATCATGAATCGCTTTCGAAAAAAAGCAAAGGACTACAAAATGAACCATTTAGAAATTGAATACAAAACCTTGCTAGACAAGGAGGAATACCAATCCTCCTTCCACTTTTTGCTGATACAGAATTGGTTGTCCAAACCAATCACTATATCGATACACCCGACCAGCTCATGCGTAAGGAAAAAATGGCTCTTGCGGGTGCGTACTTTCACAGATCAGGCTGAATTGACTCTCAAGGTCCCTGAAGCAGTTGGCCATTTCGAGTACAATCAAAACCTCAGCCCAGAAGAAACTGAGGCGATCCTTCAACACCAACAGTTTCCTGACGGAGAAATCAAAAACCTCTTGATCTCTAAAGAAATCCCTGTTGAACAACTCGCTGTCTGGGGAAGCCTTACAACAGAACGCTTCGAAAAAGAAACAGCTGCAGGATTGGTGGCACTAGACCACAGTCTCTATCTAGACACTGAAGATTATGAATTAGAAATCGAGGTCGAAACTGCTGAGCAGGAAGAAAATTTCCATCAGTTCATCAAAGAGCATGGAATCGTCTACAAAGCAGCTAAAAATAAAATCGCCAGATTGGCGGAAAGATTGTAAAATAGCTGAAATTATCGCAAATTTTTGCTAAAATAGTGCTAAGATCAAAAATCTAAATGAGGTTGGAATCACATGTCAGATAAAAAAAATATGAAGCTCTTCTCTCTCAATTCAAATCCAGAGATTGCGCAAAAAATCGCGGATCATGCTGGGGTTCCACTTGGGAAAATTTCATCCCGTCAATTCTCAGATGGTGAAATCCAAGTCAATATTGAGGAAAGTGTTCGTGGATATGATATTTATATCATTCAATCAACCAGTTTCCCTGTCAACAATCACTTGATGGAACTCTTAATTATGGTAGATGCTTGCCAACGGGCCAGCGCAAATACTGTCAATGTGGTCATGCCTTACTTCGGTTATGCTCTGCCAAGACCGGACTGCTGCCCTCGTGAACCAATTACTGCTAAGCTTGTCGCAAATATGTTGGTCAAAGCTGGGGTGGATCGCGTCGTCACTCTGGATCTCCACGCTGTTCAGGTCCAAGGTTTCTTCGATATTGCCGTGGATAACCTCTTTACCATTCCACTCTTTGCAGAACACTACATTAATAAAGGTCTAACTGGTCCTGATGTTGTAGTCGTCAGTCCTAAAAACTCAGGTGTCAAACGGGCTCGTAGTTTAGCGGAATATCTTGATGCACCGATTGCCATCATTGATTACGAACAAGATGATGCGAACCGTGATTATGGCTATATTATCGGGGATGTCAAAGATAAGAAAGCGATCTTGATTGACGATATCCTCAATACTGCTAAGACATTCTCAGAAGCTGCGAAAATCGTCGAACGCGAAGGTGCTACTGAAATTTATGCTGTATCAAGCCATGGTTTATTTGTAAAAGGAGCTGTTGAATTATTAGACCAAGCTCCGATCAAAGAAATCTTAGTAACCGATTCTGTTGCTCCAAATGGACCAACACCAAAAAATATTAACTATCTGACAGCTAGCGAACTGATCGCTGAAGCTATTGTTCGCATTCAAGAAAGAAAACCTGTTAGTCCTCTATTTGCCTACCATAAGAAATAAGGTCTTAATGTGATATATTTTGATAATGCCGCAACAACTCCCTCTACCTGAAGTCATTGATAAAAATGTCTGAAACTATGAAGACCACTTTTTGGAAATCCATCGAGCCTTCATGCTCATGGACGGATGTTAGTAAACTCTCCGAGAATCTCGCGAGCAAATTGCTCAGTCTCTCCATACTCTTCCAAATCGTATTTTCTTCACTTCAGGTGGATCAGAAAGTAATAATACCGTTATAAAAGGCTACCGCTTGAAACACTCAAGCAGATGGCAAACACATCATTACGACCGCTTTGGAACACCATGCGGTTCTTGAACCCATCGAATATCTTTGTAGAACGTTTCGGATTTGAGTTACGATCGTCCAACCAAGAGATGGACGCATTCAGGCTATTGATATCAAGGCGGCTCTTAGACCGGATACCATTCTTGTTCTCTACCATGTTTGCCAATAACGAGACAGGCGATCTTCTTCCGATTAAAGAAATCGGAGAACTCTTAAAAGATCATCCAGCTGCCTTTCACGTTGATGCGGTCCAAGCAATCGGAAAGGTCCCTGTCTATCCTGAAGAGTTGGGAATTGATTTTTCTCAGTGCTTCTGCCCACAAATTCCACGGACTCAAGGGAGTCGGCTTCCTTTATGCAGCTGTCCCAGATTTTGATAATCTCATCCATGGTGGGGATCAGGAAAGTAAGATGAGAGCCAGCACGGAAAATCTCATTTCTATTGTCGGGATGGCAACCGCGCTTCAGCAAGCTACACTTCATCAAGAAGAAAATTTCAACCAGGTTCAAAAACTTGGCCAAGAACTAGTTAATGGTTTAACAGACTACGACTACTACGTAAATGCGAATGACGATCATCTTCCATTTGTTTGGAATCTTGGCTTTCCGGGTGTCCAAAATGACGTTTTATTGATGCGACTCGATCTTGCTGGAATTTCTGTCTCTTAGGTTCTGCTTGTACCGCTGGTACAGTTCAACCCAGCCATGTCCTTGGAGGCGCTCTCTATGGAAAAGATAGCTCGCACCTAAAAGAATCCCTTCGAATTAGTTTTTCAGAACTCAATACCGTAGAGGAGGTTCAAGACTTCCTCTCAAAACTTAAAGAAATTTTATCATAGGAGAACAATATGGCTTTTGAAACAAGTGTTTCATTGAAAGACTGCAAATATACCTATAGTCTACACCCAAATGTTAAAAATATACCTTACGTGACAATACATCTGCTGTTACAAAAGTTGGAACATGAGTTAAATCGTTTGCTCTGAAGCTCGTTCCAAATAGCGGCGAAGGCTTCCTACTTAAAAATCATTTTTAATAAAGATTTGACAGGTTTTAAGATCAATATTACAGACAAGTCTGGGCTTCGCCTGGTTAATATCTTTAAAAATCCAGAAAATGACATTATCCAACAAAAATTCTATTTCCTAATGGATAGTCTTGTCGAAAGAGAAATTTTCAACAAAACTGAGGTTTAATATGGTAACCTTAACTTATATCGACGCTTACCAAGTAGAACGAACGACTACTTATCCTGACCTTGCAGCCTGCATCCTAGATTTTTCAGGCTGTGTAACCCTGCCTGACTCTTACTCAATCGTATCCATTGAATACAAGGGAGAAAAACTCCCCTATACAGGACGAGTCGAAGGACTCTATGCTTTTTTTGAAAAAGGTAGAGCAAGCTGAAAACTAAGCTGATGTTGATGGAACTCTCCATCGCCATCAGCTTTTTCTTTAGACAAAAATATTTTTGAAAAACCGCTCTAGATAGTTGATTTTTTCACAATCTTCCTATACAATAAGAGGGAAAGGTTGTGATATTGTGAAACATGATAAAAATACTCCAATTCCACGCGCAACAGCAAAACGCTTATCGCTCTACTACCGCATTTTTAAACGCTTTAACTCTGAAAAAATAGAGCGCGCACATTCCAAGCAAATTGCTGATGCACTGGGACTGACTCTGCTACCGTTCGCCGAGATTTTTCTTATTTTGAGTGAATTAGGAAGACGTGGGATTTGGCTATGACGTAAAAACTAATGAACTTCTTTTTGCAGATCTCTTTAAATGACAATGCTATTACCAATGTCGCTATTGTGGGGATCGGAAATATGGGAAGTGCGCTTCTCAACTATCGCTTCCATGAACGCAATAAGATGAAAATTGTCATGTCGTTTGATCTAGACGATCATGAACTGATCAATACCAAAAGTAAAGATGGAATTCTCATTTACGGTATTTCCTCTATCAAAGAAAAGCTCAAACAAGAAGGCATTCAAACAGCCATCCTAACTGTTCCAAGCGTCAAAAGCTCAAGAGGTCGCTAGCCTTTTGGTAGACGCTGGTGTCAAGGGAATTTCTCAGCTCTCACCAGTGCATCTGACAGTCCCTAAAGATGTCGTCGTCCAATATGTCGATCTCACCAGTGAATTGCAAACACCCTTTATTTCATGCGAAAACGAAGAATAAAGATTTATACATTAACAAGAAAAGAGGCTGGGACAAAAGTCCTAGCCTCTCAATTATTTTTGGATTGTCGAGCAAGACGCAGTGGTTGAGTGGTCTACCACGCTGATTTCATCAGCTTTTTACAGCCCCACTCATCAGTGCGGATGGGGACGATCGAAATCGAATTCTAACGAATTACCGATTTCTGTCCCACTCTTTTTATACCAAATAATCGGTTTCTTCTCGGTAACTATAATAGTTTTCTTCAGATACAATCAAGTGATCCAATAGGGTTAAACCCATCACTTCACAGGCCTCTAAGACTCGATGCGTTACTTCATCATCATTTTTACTAGGAAATACCGCACCAGATGGATGATTGTGAGCCAAGATGATGGAGGTTGCCATGTGTTTTAGGGCATAATGCAGGATTTCACGTGGCTCCGCAATACTTCTATTCACGGTTCCAATAAAAATGGTCTGTTGATGAATAATTTCATTCTGCGTATTTAAATAGAGGGCAACTAGGTGCTCCTGTTTCTTATGGCCGATTTCCTGTTGTATTTTATGGGCCAATTTCTGGCTGCTCATGATCTGTTCAGAACTCATTAATTCATCTTTATGAATCCTTTCGTCCAAACTCAATCACAGCCTGAAGTTCGATGGCCTTCACCCGGCCAATGCCAGATATTTCCTGTAGCTCCTCTAGGGTTAATTGACTTAACTCCTTTAAACTATTAACCGAACTCAAGAGACCTCAGTGCAATCTCATAAACGCTTTTTTGCTTATTGCCTGTCCGTAAGAGAATGGATAACAATTCTTGATGACTCAGCTTATCTACCCTTCAGAAACCAAACGTTCTCTAGGAAGCAAAGATGGTTCAATAAATGATATGTCGTACATAATTTCCTCCTCACTTATTAATTCGTAATAAATGAAGAAAAACGACAACCTTTCATTATTTACAGGCGATTTCTGTTTCAAGTCATCTAACACTAAGACTTCATCTCTTTATTAAAAGCGAATCTGATAACCTGTTTGAACTTGTTCAAGCTCCTTTAAAAACTGTTGAATTTCACAGTGAATCAAGTACTCCTGGCTCTGAGGAATGGCCTCTAAAGCTTGGTAGACCTGCTCTACTCGTAGATTCCTTTCGTAATTAAACCATTTTCGTGGAAAAATCATTTACTAAGAGATTATAGAATGATGCAAGAGATGATAAATTCGCTCTTTTGTCACTATTCTACCTCCTTATCATACTCTTTTCTCCTCTATTATATACTGAATTTCCCTCAATATTATGACAAGTTCCTTACATTATATTACCAATCTCTTACAATTTTACAAGAATTTCTCCTAGCTTCCTACATAGAAAAAGCCCAGACATTTCTGTCTCGGGCTTTATTTTTTAAAGTTGCATTTGATTATAAGACTTGCTGAATGAATCCAGGATGTCTTTTGAGCCTTTGTCATAGTCAACAGATGTTTCCAAATTCCTTTACAATCGTACGGTAAGTCGCTGCAGCATCCTCACAGGTCACCAAGGTGATCTCATTGACGCCTCTCACGATCTTGAATAACATCTACACGGTCTGGAGTCACTGTCTCAACAGACGAGATGACATAGGTATAGATTTTTTCTTTGTCCGTGATGTAGATCTTCATTCCTGCCTTGGCTTTCTCTAACGGTGAGAATAACATGGCATTTGCTCCAGTTAGGCCAAATACATGGTGACTAGCTAGAGAATAATTGCCTTGCCCCATGACTTGGTTTTCCTTCATGGTCCCTGCTCCGTAGTAAAGGGCTACATTTTCAAGTCCCTTAAAGATCGGAAGGTTCATGTTTAATTCAGGAATCGAAATCCCCAATTACTGGTAGTTTTTGAGCTTGCCATTGGGCATTGATGACTGCTTCCGTCGAAAGTGACTGGACATGTTGGAAATCAAAGCTCGTCTTCACTTCTTTATTCTTATCAATGGTTTTTTTATCGACCTTGCTAACCTGGTATTGGTTGGTATGCCAAACCATAATCATGTTTCGGATCGGAGCATTGAAAATCAAGAGAAGCGAGAGAATAATCAAAAGTGTTGCAACGATGTTGATAAGAGTATTGCGTAAACTCTTTTTCTTTTTTCTTTTGCGTGACATGCTGTCCCCTTATCTATTCGTTTTCTTCCACTACTTCTTCATCTTTTTCTTCGGGCTGGACTGTTGTAAAGGTCACAATTTTCGCATCCTGATCCAGTCTCATGACTTTTACACCCCTGATGTTGAACGACCAGTTTGAGAGATATTCCCAACACTTGTACGGATCATGACTCCTGTATCAGTAATGATCATCAGATCTTCATCTCCTTTAACGGTTAAAAGACCAGCTAAAGGACCATTTTTCTCTGTGATATTGGCTGTCTTGATTCCTTTACCACCACGGCCTTTGGTTGGGTATTCGCTAGCCATTGTACGCTTACCATACCCTTTTTCAGTGATGATCAATACTTCATCTTGATCCGTAACGACACTAGCCCCAACAACCTTGTCTCCCTTCACGGAGATTCACACCACGTACACCTGTGGCAGAACGACCCATATTGCGGACCTACAGCCTCGTTAAAGCGTGACAGAATAACCATACTTGTACCGATAATGACGTCAGCATTGCCATCCGTAAGGAAGACATTGATCAATTCATCCTCATCGCGCAGATTCAGAGCTTTGAGACCGTTCTGACGAATATTTGAAAAATTCAGCTACATTGGTCCGCTTGACCAAACCTTGTCGCGTCGTAAAGAAGAGATATGCTTCGTCACTTGATCTTGCTCCACATTGATAATGGTTTGAATCTGATTCACCTTCGTCCAATTTTTAAGAGGTTGACGATTGGTAATCCTTTGGCTGTCCGACTATTCTGGAATCTCATAACCTTTCAGACGATAGACACGCCCCTTATTGGTAAAGAAGAGCAAATGATCATGTGTGCTCGTAGATACCAGTTCACGGACAAAGTCATCATCTTTCACACCAGTTCCTCGACACCACGTCCACCACGCTTTTTGCGCAGTAACTCAGCTTGGTCCAGACGTTTGATGTAGCCTTTATTCGAAAGGGTGATTAAGACATCTCGGTTTCTTCGATCAAGTCCTCATCTTCAAGAGAAAGGACTTCTCGATCATCAACTCAGTTCGACGAGCATCGCCAAACTTGCGTTTGACTTCTTCCAATTCTTCCTTGATGATGGTAGCCACACGCTCTGGTTTCGCCAAAATATCAGCCAAATCAGCAATCAAGGCAACCAAACTCATCGTATCTCACTTTGGATCTTTGTCTCGTTCCAAACCGGTCAAAACGACGAAGACGCATGTCCAAAATGGCTTGACTCTTGACGTTCAGAGAGCTTGAATTTAGCCATCAATTCAGCTTGTAGCTTCAGCGTCTGTCTGGCTATTGTGATAATCCGGATCACTTCATCGATGTGATCCAAGGCAATGAGCAAACCTTCTAAAAATATGGGCACGTGCTCCGCTTTTTCTTTATCAAAGATGGTCCGTCGAGTCACCACTTTTCTGGTGCTCAATATAAGCACCCAAAATTTTGAGCGAAGAGAAAGAATCTTTGGAACGCCATTTTTGGATCGCCAACATATTGAAACCAAAATTGGTTTGTATTTGTGTCATTTTAAAGAGGTTGTTCAAAATAACGTTAGCCGAAGCTATCTCGGCGGACCTCAATCACTAAATCGAACTCCCCTTCACGGTTTGATTCATCACGCACAGCTGTAATCCTTCAATCCGTTTTTCTTGCACCAAGCGAACGATGCCTCGTGAACCTTGGTTTTATTGACCATATAAGGGAACCCTGCAGTGACAACAATCCGTTCACGGCCACTCTTGGTCACTTCAATCTCTGTACGAGAACGAAGAACGATCGAGCCTTTTTCCTGTTTCATAGGCTTTGTGGATACCCGATTTCCATAACCAAAGCCCTGTCGGAAAATCTGACCAGGAAGAACTTCCATAAGTTCACGGGTCGTTACCCTCAGGATTATCCATCATCAGTCTCTCACTGCGTCAATGGTTTCTCCCAAATTGTGAGGAGGAATATTGGTAGCCATCCCAACGGCAATCCCAGTAGCACCATTAACCAGAAGCGTTAGGGAAACGCAGGTAAGACCAAAGGTTCGCGTTCGCTGGCATCATAGTTATTCTACGAAAATCAACTGTATTTTTGCTGATATCCCGCAACATTTCAAGAGCGATCTTACTCATACGAGCTTCGGTATACTGTCGTGCAGCGGCGCCATCACCGTCCATAGAACCAAAGTTTCCATGACCATCCACTAACATGTAGCGATAACTCCACCATTGCGCCATCCGAACCATGGCTTCATAACTAGAGGAATCCTCGTGTGGGTGGTATTTACCCATAACATCCCCTGTGATACGGGCTGACTTTCTTATGTGGTTTATCTACGTAACACCCAATTCATTCATACCATACAAAATACGACGGTGAACGGGTTTTAAAACCATCCCTGAACATCAGGGAGGGCACGAGCTACGATAACACTCATCGCATAATCGATAAAACCTCGTCTTCATTTCTGATGTTAAATTCACATCAATTAGATTATTATCCTGCATTCAAAAAATGCCTCTCTTTACTTAATTCACCATACTATTATAACACATTTTAGCCTATTTTTCTTCTTAGGAACACAAACGTAAAAACGTTTACATCAAGGATTCATACTGTTTCAGATGACAAAGACTTTCAAAAGTGGTAGAATGAAGTCGTATGAGAATCTATCTCAAAAAAAAATGAAGGAGACGTTTAGACTCATGGATTTGACTAAACAACACAAAAAAGTTATCCTTGTCGGTGACGGTGCCGTAGGTTCATCTTATGCATTTGCACTTGTCAACCAAGGAATTGCACAAGAGCTTGGAATTATCGAAATTCCTCAATTGCACGAAAAAGCTGTCGGAGATGCGCTTGACCTTAGCCACGCCCTTGCCTTCACTTCACCTAAGAAGATCTATGCGGCTGAGTACGCTGACTGTGCGGATGCTGACCTTGTTGTAATTACTGCAGGTGCTCCTCAAAAACCAGGTGAAACTCGCCTTGATCTTGTTGGTAAAAACCTTGCCATTAACAAATCAATCGTAACACAAGTTATTGAATCAGGATTTAACGGTATCTTCCTTGTAGCTGCTAACCCAGTTGACGTTTTGACATACTCTACATGGAAATTCTCAGGATTCCCTAAAGAACGCGTTATCGGTTCTGGTACTTCTCTTGACTCAGCTCGTTTCCGTCAAGCACTTGCTGAAAAATTGGACGTTGATGCTCGTTCAGTGCACGCCTCACATCATGGGTGAACATGAGACTCAGAATTCGCTGTATGGTCACACGCTAACATCGCTGGTGTAAACCTTGAAGAATTCCTTAAAGACACTCAAAACGTTCAAGAAACTGAATTGATCGAATTGTTCGAAGGTGTTCGTGATGCTGCTTACACCATCATCAACAAAAAGGTGCTACATACTACGGTATCGTTGTTGCCCTTGCTCGTATCACTAAAGCAATCCTTGATGATGAAAATGCAGTACTTCCACTTTCTGTATTCCAAGAAGGTCAATATGGTGTTAGCAACGTCTTTATCGGTCAACCTGCCATCGTAGGTGCATACGGTATTGTACGTCCAGTGAACATCCCATTGAACGATGCGGAACAACAAAAATGAAAGCTTCGCTGATGAATTGCAAGCAATCATTGATGAAGCATGGAAAACTCCTGAATTCCAAGAAGCTTTTAAATAAGACATCTCTTATTAAAAAGGGGATGTTTTTAGCTGCTATTTGGATTTGTCAGCAAGGATTTCAAGCAAATAAGGCACAACGAGATTGCTTTCGATGTCTTTCAAAGAAGAAACCTATTTAAAGTCTGTATGCTCTTCTGGATCTAATATAAAATCACGCTCTTCCAAAACTCTCGCCAGCATAAACTCAGGCATGTAAAGACAGTATCTTTGCTGGCATCAAATTGACTATCTTCGTGGATAATCTTATTAATCCGAAGCTTTTGATTAACCTCCTCCATAGCCTCACGTAGAGCAGCCTCTGGGCAATCATTCTCTCTCTACACTTCACCTGAATATCCTAACAAGATGGATAGACATTAGAGACTCTCGCTTTATTTTCGAGCGTTTGATACAGAGATACTCTCGTCTTTCTCAATCAAGGTATAAGGATTAATTTTACTGTCATTGCATGTTCCTCCAAGAAAGAGCAAAAAGACTCTGAGGAGCCTCGTTATGAATCATCCAATTCTGAGGGAATCGAACCTCCATCTCAAGAACTGGAATCTTATGTGATATCCATTACACTAAGTGGCAACTGTTAGTAGTATATCAAATTTTCAAAAATTTTACAAGTAAAAAGAGAGGGACAGAAATCGGTAATTGTTAGAATTCGATTTCGTCGTCCCACCTCCGCACAGTTGAGTAGGGCTGTAAAAAGCTGATGAAATCAGCGTAGTAGAGGCCATTCAACCACTGCGTCTTGCTCGACAATCCGTAATAATTGAGAGGCTAGGACTTTTGTCCCAGCCTCTTTTGACATTACAATTGATATCGCCAAAACAAGTCAGCCATTGAGAATCCAGTTTGAGTTTCTGGAAGATCAAAGTCACGTTTTTCTTGTTTTGGACGACGTGACGAGATTGACGTTTTCTTGTTTTTCGCCTCTTCTTGAGCTGGACGTTCTTCAAGAGCTTTGATAGAAAGTGATACACGTTCATCTGCAGCATTTACTCAAGAACTTTTAACAGTTACTTCTTGTCCAACTTTAAGAACATCTTTTTGGATTTTCAACACGTTTGTGTGAAATTTGTGAGATGTGTACAAGACCGTCGATACTCGGCAATACTTCAACGAATGCACTCGAAGCTCAGTCAAACGTTTAACAGTTCCTTCAATGACATCACCAGCAGCCAATTTTTGTTCAACGCCATCCCAAGGTCCAGGTGTTGTAGCTTTCAATGAAAGTGATACACGACTTTTCTTCTTCTTCGTTCAAGTCAAGAACTTTTCACTTGGATTTCTTCACCAACAGTTACAACTGATTTAGTGTGATACGTTGCGTTCGTGTGACACCCTGTCAAGTGAACCAATCCATCAACACCACCAAGGTCGATGAAAGCACCGAAGCTTGTGATACGTGCAACTTTCACCAGTTACGACATCACCAACGTTCAATTCTACTAAATACTTCTGAGCGTGCTGCAGCTGATTCAGCTTCAACAACTTCACGACGTGAAAAGGATAAAGTTTTCTTTTGATCTACTTCTTTTGATTTTTAGCATCAAATTCTTGACCTACGAAACGTTCAGTGTTACGTACAAAACGAGTATCAAGCATTGAAGCTGGAATAAATCCACGAAGTCCTTCAAATTCTACTGAAAGTCCGCCTTTAACAGCGCGAGTTCCTTTTAACTGTAACAACTTCTTCTTCACGTCCAACCAATTTGTCCCATGCTTTATGAGAGCTTCCAAACGTTTTTAGATACAAGTGTTACTGTATCAGTATCTTTACTCAACTACTTGACGAAGAACAAGCACTCAAGTGTTTCACCTGGTTTTACCAAGTCGTTGATGTCAGCATCACGATCGTTTGTCAATTCGCGAAGAGTCAAGACACCTTCGACACCAGTTCCAGAGATTGCAACGTTAGCTTGGTTCTGCGTCAACTCGTCAATACTTCCAGCAGTAACAACGTCACCTGGTTCAACTTGGCTAACACTGTTTAGCAAATCTTCAAATTCATTCATCTAAAAATCTCTCCAACAATCAAGTTTTCAAAACTTGACATACTTATAATTATTTTTCCTAAGCAAGCACTCGCAATGAGATCAACTACAATCTTTAACGACTCATCCTATAAAGAAATAAAAATACCTGATAGATATTTTTATCACTCATCTGATATTACCTAAGAACTGGGGTAGCTGGATTCGAACCAACGCATGAGGGAGTCAAAGTCCCTTTGCCTTACCGCTTGGCATTATACCCCAAAAAGAGCGCTGACATTAGTCACTTTATCATCGTCACAATGAACGCTAATGGAGAGAGGATTCGAACCCTCGAACCTGAAGGAGCGGATTTACAGTCCGCCGCGTTTAGCCTTCTTCGTTATCTCCTCCATATAAATCAACAGGATCTATTATACCATTGATTTATTATGATTGCAAGCCCTTATTTATTCAAATTATAATTTTCTATCAAAATTTCAACGGCTTTTTCAAGTTTTTGTAAAGAGAATCCATATTTACATTTTTGATAATGGCATATTGACCAGCCATATTTCGGTAATTTCACCAATCTGTTTTTTCCAATGGACAAAGTGAAACCATCAAAAAGTGTTCTTTCCGACGGTTACTTTACTATCAACGATTTGAATCTCAATTTTCTTATCTTTTTTACTCATTTCAACCTCTTTTTCACTTTTTCTATTTTACAAAAATTCTCTTGATGACGTAAGAGAAAAGGGAGTGGGGCAGAAAGAATTTAGTTAGTAAATTCCTTCTTTATCCCAATTTCCCCGCAAGAGTCATTCGGCACTCTTTCTATTCCTAAAAGCGAATGAAGAGAAAACATTAGTTACTGCGTTCTTCGTTAAGACTGTTCTCATTGAAGCCTAGACACTTTGTTTCAGACTCTCTTCGGTTTTAATCGACTTTGAAAATCCATCCTTCTGGCGCTTCGACATCACCAAATTGATACCAGTCAACCTGTCATAGAGTTTCCGTAGACAGACCCACCTCTGTTTCAGAATAGAAGACATGGAAGTCATCTCCGTGTTGAACGCCTCCGATCGGAGAGATGACAGCTCGTGGTACTACAAGCTCCCTGCTTTCTACAAAGCGATCCAAATCATTGATAAAGACATCCCCTCTCAATTGGTGTCATACTCAAGTCGGTGTTCTGCCAAGTAAAGCAAAGAGTACTTTGGTGATAGATGGCAAAAATAGAAGGACTCAATGGCGTCACAAATTGTTATTAGCAGTGATACCAAAGAAGTTTGCAGAACCAACTTCTTCAATCTTGGTGTGTCGCTGGATCAAGGTAAATCACGTCAGAGAAGTTACGATCATGGGCAATCTTACCTGGCAACATACTAGCTGCGTAGTTCCCACCAACTTTTGCAGCCCCAGTACCATGTGGGAGCAGCACGGTCGTACTCATCTTGAATCAAGAAGTTCGTTGGAACCAAACCACCTTTAAAGTAGTTACCGACAGGCATTGCAAAGATGGTAAAGATATACTCATCTGCTGGGTGCACACCAATAATATCACCAACCCCAATCAAAAGTGGACGAAGGTAAAGGGTAGCTCCAGTACCATATGGTGGAACATACTCTTCATTGGCTTTTACCACTGCCTTACAAGCATCCACAAACATATCAACAGGTACTTGAGGCATCAGCAACCGATCTGCTGTGCGTTGCAAACGTTTGGCATTTTGATCTGGACGGAACAATTGGATACTTCCATCTTTTGTACGGTAGGCTTTCAACCCTTCAAAGGCTTGCTGACCGTAATGCAAACTTGGAGAAGATTCGACAATGCAAGGTCGCATCTTCTGTCAATTCTCCTTTTCCCAAGCTCCATTGCGATAATATGCCAAATAGCGATAAGGTAATTTCATATATGAAAAGCCAAGGTTTTCCCAATCAAGTGATACTGTCATGATAATGCTCCTTTTAATTCTTTCTATTCCTAGTCGATCTGATGCAGGTCGATTCAGTTTCTCAATCTATGTACACTATTGTACACCATTTCATGAGAATTTCAAGCGAAATTTTCAATTTTCAGAAAATTTATTTTTAAAGAAAGTCAGTCCTAGAATGGACCGACGCTTTCTTTTATTTGATGGTAGCTGAAAAAACTTCTTGATCCGAAATGGTATCGTTGACAAAGGATCCATTGCTTGTTCTTTTCAGAAATGCTTAATTGTGTCAAATCAATTTCTGTCACCTGACCTGTTGTAGAAGTGATCTGAAGAATTTGATCTTGTTCTGCCACTTCATCTTGGCTCGTAAAGAGATCAAAATCTCCCTGGTCAGTGAAGACTGGACCTGCCTTGAAGACGCGGTGTGGTTTATTTTTCAACTCACGCAAGACCTGTAGTCCCCGTTTAGCCCGACTGGTCACAGGAATATCGTCTTGTAACATCCGTTTGAGACTACCTCGTTGAGTCAGAATGTACATGCTTGGAGTCGTTGACTTAAAGGCGGCAGCAACTTGATCTCCGTCTTTGAGTTTAATGGCTTTGACCCCTGCTGCTTTGGCTCCTACGACGGGGACCTCCTCAATATTGAAGCGCAACCCATAACCATTTTTAGTAATGATCATGATATCTTCCAGTACAACTGGTGCTACTGCTACAATACGGTCGTCTTGGTCTTTTAGCTTAGCATACTTAGTCGATTTAGAACGATAAGTCCGCCATGGGCTCAATTCTTTTCGTTCAAAACGCTTGATTTGTCCTTGTTGAGTTGCCGCAAAGTAGGTTACTCCCTCAAACTGATCCACAATCTCCGCAAAGAGAATTTCTTCCTCTTGCTCAAAATTGGTCAAGGTCTGACTGAGGTGCTCTCCGATATCCTTCCACTTGGTATCTGTCAATTCGTGAATTGGTCGATAAATGGCATTCCCCAAGTTGGTAAAGAGTAAGAGATGCTGAGTGGTCTTAGCAGGCTCTACAAAAATCAACTCGTCATCGTCTCGCTTACCGACTTCTTCCAGTGTTGAGGCATTGAAAGAACGAGGCGAGGTCCGTTTAATATAACCAGCACGGGTTACGCTGACGAAAGGCTTCTCTTCAACAATGAGACTGGCTGCATCAATCTCGATCGTTTTAGCAGTGTCTTGCAATTCACTGCGACGCTGATTCCCAAAGAGCTTCTTGACTTCACGCAACTCCTTCTTCATAAGGTTAAACATAGTCCGTTCATCCCCAATGATGGCTGCTAAGGTCGCGATTTGCTCCTTGAGACTAGCATGCTCTTCTTCCAAGGTGACAATATCCGTATTGGTCAAGCGGTACAACTGCAAGGTAACGATAGCTTCAGCTTGTTCTTCCGTGAAATCGTAGCTGACCTTGAGGTTTTCTTTTGGCATCTGCCTTATTATCAGAAGCACGGATCAAGGCGATCACTTCATCGAGGATGGAAATCACGCGGATCAAACCCTCTACGATGTGGAGGCGTCGTTCTGCCTTTTCCTTATCAAAGCGCGAGCGAGCGACAATAATATCCCGACGGTGAGCAATGTAGCTAGACAGGATCGGTACGATCCCCACCTGACGAGGTGTATAGCTGTCAATCGCCACCATATTGAAGTTATAGTTGACCTGCAGTTCTGTATACTTGAACAAGTAGTTCAAGATCAAGTCTGCATTGGCATCTTTTTGAGCTCAATCGCAATACGAAGCATCCATCCCTGGTCAGACTCATCCCTGACTTCCGCAATACCGGCCACCTTGTTGTTAACACGGACATCGTCGATCTTCTTGACCAAGACAGCCTTGTTGATCTCATAAGGATCTCGGTAACAACGATTTGCTGCTTACCGCCTTTTGAGTTGCTTTCGATCTCTGTTTTAGAGCGGACAACCACCCGGCCTCTACCGGTTTCATAGGCTTTCTTGATCTCATCCCGTCCCTGGATAATGGCACCCGTTGGGAAATCAGGTCCAGGTAAAAACTCCATGAGCTTGTCTACCTTGGCAGATGGATGGTCGATCATGTAGACCACAGCATCGATGACTTCAGCAAGGTTGTGTGGCGGAATATCTGTCGCGAAACCAGCTGAAATCCCTGTAGCTCCATTGACCAAGAGGTTTGGAAAGGCTGCCGGCAAAACAGTTGGCTCTTTTTCTGTATCGTCAAAGTTCCATGCAAATGGCACTGTGCTTTTCGATATCTTGCAAAAGATAGCCAGCAATTTCAGACAAACGCGCCTCGGTATAACGCATGGGCTGCTGGTGGATCACCGTCCATGGAACCATTGTTTCCGTGCATTTCGACTAGGATCTCACGGTTCTTCCAGTCTTGAGACATGCGGACCATGGCATCATAGATAGAAGAATCCCCGTGAGGGTGGAAATTCCCCATGATATTTCCGACAGACTTGGCAGACTTGCGGTAGCCCTTGTCATGGGTATTGCCATCCTTATTCATCGAATAAAGAATCCGCCGTTGAACTGGTTTCAAGCCATCCCGAATATCAGGAAGAGCCCGTTCTTGAATAATGTATTTTGGAGAAGGACCAAAGCGTTTCCCCATGATGTCCTCCAGGGACATATTTTGAATATTAGACATAAGATACAAAGCCCGTAAAATACAAAGTGAAAATAAGAAATTTATCTTTTTCACACAGCACTTAGGGCGTGTTCAACTCCTTTCAAAGAATGTTGAGTAGTCTTTTATAGATAGAGGATTCAGTTACACCAAGTAACCAAAGGATCCTTTTTTTAGTTTAAAATAGATTCATTAATGATTAGAAAGTTTCTCTTTAGCATAAGCTATCATCTTCTTAGCCACTTCCTTATCGTAAGTAAACCCCATCTTTTGGGCCAGAATTTGAGCTTCTGATTGAATAGCCCATGGTAGAAAAATAAAGACTGAGTGATTTTTCGAAACTTGATAAAGCAAGCAAAAGCTGAGAACTCTTCTCTTGCTCCGGCTGGTAGATACTGGAAGAGGTACTTGTAGTTCTTTCCGATATCAACTACTCCCCTATCGCTTGTCACCTGCCAAGCTAAGACCTTAAGAAGTTCTTGCTGACAAATGCCATAGAGGTGATCAGTCGCATAGATGAGTTGATTTCTTCGAATGGCCTTGACGACATAAGCCGATACCCACCAAAATTCATTGCAGGAGGCTGCAAAATCTTCTTCGGTAGGCTGACATGTCCAATAGCGCTTTGGACTAGGAAAATGTACGAGGCAAACAAACCTTTTTCATCTTTTTATAACTTCAAAATTTGCTTGCTACCCACCCACTCTTGGATAGACTCCTTGGGACAGAGGGTCAAATCGATACGGTTGCCGTCTTCAAATAGCATGAGATACAGACGACGGTGTCCAAGGACATTGTGCTGTTCAATCAGCGGTATTCCAAACTGGTCCAGCCAAGATAAATCAAATAACAAGTCCTCCAGATTCTCAACAATATAGACCACATCATAATCTTGAAACTCGTCTTTGGGTGCCCGAGGATTGGCTCGCGAACCGGATAAGGCCACTGCTTCCACTTGCAAGGACTCAGCTATCTGCAAAATCAGATTCATCATTTCTGTATCAGTTCTCATGTCGATTCCTTACCATTTCTACATCCCAGCTTATTTACTTTATAGTAGAAAGTGATTAAAATACCGTATTTTCTTCCAAGGTAAACTTAACATTGTCTTCAATCCATTGACGACGTGGTGCAGCCTTATCACCCATAAGGACGGAAACACGGCGTTCTGCACGCGCTAAATCATCAATGGTGACACGGATCAGGGTACGAGTTTCTGGATTCATGGTCGTTTCCTCAAAGCTCGATCCGCATTCATTTCCCCAACCTTTGTATCGTTGAAGGGTTGCTCCACTGGGCCAAAAGGTCCGACGCAACTCTTTCTAATTCGCTATCTGTCCAAGCGTAAGCCACTTCTTCTTTTCTTGCCTTTGCCTTTCGACATCTTATAAAGAGGAGGAAGGGCAATGTAGACATGCCCTGCTTCTACCAAAGGTCGCATATAGCGATAGAAGAAAGTTAGAGCAGGGTTTGAATGTGGGCACCATCCGTATCCGCATCGGTCATGATGATGATCTTATCGTAGTTAGCATCTTTCCACTGAGAAATCTGCCCCAACTCCAGCACCGATGGTGTAGATCATGGTGTTGATTTCTCGTTTTGAGGATATCACCATATTGGCCTTCTCAGTATTGAGCACCTTCCCACGAAGTGGAAGAATCGCTTGGAACTTCCGGTCCCGTCCTTGTTTGGCAGAACCGCCGGCTGAGTCTCCTTCGACTAGATAAAGTTCGTTTTTCTTAGGATTTTTAGACTGGGCTGGTGTCAATTTACCAGACAAAAGTCCCTTGTCCTTTTTGCTCTTCTTGCCATTTCGGCTTTCATCCCGCGCTTTTCGAGCGGCTTCACGCGCATCCCGGGCTTTAATAGCCTTACGAATGAGATTAGAAGCCAACCCCCATTTTCCATAAGGAAGAAGGTCAATTTATCAGAAACAATGCTATCGACGACTGACGAGCTAAGGGACTTCCTAATTTGTCTTTGGTTTGTCCTTCAAACTGCAAATGAGCTTCTGGAACCAGGATAGAGAGAACAGCAGACAAACCTTCACGGTAGTCTGATCCTTCCAGATTCTTGTCTTTTTCTTTGAGGAGTCCTGTCTTTCTTGCATAGTCGTTCATAGCCTTGGTAATGGCTGTCTTCAGACCCGTCTCATGGGTTCCCCCATCTTTAGTGCGGACATTATTAACGAAGGACAAGATATTATCTGAGTAACCATCATTGTATTGCATGGCCACTTCTACCTGAAAACCATCTGATTCGCCACTAAAGTAGAGAACAGGTGTCAAAGTTTCCTTGTCTTCGTTCAAGTACTCTACGAAATCTTGGACACCATTTTCATAATGAAAGGCCACATGGTTGTCTTCTTCCTTACGGAGATCGGTCAGCGTCAGCGTCACGTCCTTCAGCAAGAAGGCTGATTCTTTGATTCGCTCAGCAATGGTATTGAATTTGAAATCCGTCGTTGAAAAGATGGTTGGATCTGGCATGAAGGTGACCTTGGTCCCTGTCTTAGACTTGGGAGCAGAGCCAATCTTTTCAAGGGTCGTAACTGGTTTTCCCCCATCTTCAAAACGTTGCTTGTAGACAGCTCCATCACGGGTAATTTCCTCTAGCCAGCTAGAAAGGGCATTGACGACAGAAGATCCCACTCCGTGAAGACCTCCAGATGTCTTATAGCCTCCTTGACCAAACTTCCCTCCGGCGTGGAGGACCGTAAAGATCACCTCAACGGTTGGTTTACCCATAGCATGCATCCCGGTCGGCATTCCACGTCCCTGGTCTTCTACCGATAGCGAACCATCTTTATTAATCGTTACATCGATTTGTGAGCCAAAGCCAGACAAGGCTTCATCGACCGCATTATCCACGATCTCCCAGACCATGTGATGCAAGTCTATTTCGTCGGTCGATCCGATATACATCCCTTGACGTTTACGGACCGCATCCAACCCTTCTAGTACCTGAATGGCATCGTCATTATAATTATTAATATTGATTTCCTTTTTTGCCACAAGGAACCTCCTGTTTGTTCATCTTTTCTATATTACAGTTTTTTAGGAAATTTTGCAAAATTTTTTCTCTTTATATGGAGATTTCTATATCACAGTAAAAATGCTAGCTAAGCACTGTCTTCAGATGTCACACTTGAACTCCAGAAATTGCTTTTTCTATCGATGGCTTTTTGATATAATGAGAGTATGATAAAAGAAATATGTGTTTTTAATTTTTAGCCTATCTGTTAGGCTCCATTCCTTCGGGATTATGGATTGGGAAAAATCTTTTTCCATATTAATTTACGGGAACATGGCTCAGCAATACAGGAACGACCAATACCTTTCTGGATTTTAGGAAGAAAGCTGGGGTCATTGTCTTTGACGATTGATTTCTTTGAAAGGGAACTTTGCCGTTCTCCTTCCGACTTTCTTTTGAATTCAGGGATCTCGCTGATGGTCTTGGTCTCTAGCTGTTTTAAAGTACACTTTTCCCAATTTTTTTGCTGGATTTAAGGGTGAAAAGGCAGTATGACGAGTGCTGGTGTACTTACTTGGTTTCTCGCCCATCCTGCTACTCATTTTAGCAGTTTATTTTGTAGCACAGCCTGTATTTAACTAGTATGATTTTCGTTTTGAGTGTTACTGTTGCGCTACTCGCCATTCTTTTCGGTCCTCCTTCTTCCTTTTGACTGGATGGATCTTGCACAGCTATGATCCACTTTTTACAATCATTGTCTTGGCACTAGCGACCTTGATCATTCTTCGTCACAAGGACAATATCCAACGGACTCAAAGAGAAAAAGAAAATCTCATCCCTTGGGAAAAGAATATCACCCATCAATCAACTAAAAAACTAGAGCAAGCGCTCTAGTTTTTATGTTCATTAAACAGAAGATCTATGGAAGAAAGCAAATAGGAGTCTCCTCCTCCTTTCTTCTCTATAACTTCACTTTCAGGAGTCTCTCAATCTTTGATAAAGAATCTGTTGTCTGTAGGCTTTTTGCTTTTCTGAGCCAGAGCCTTTAGGTGCACCAATCTTCCTGAGAAACCACTTCATTAAATAAGCGCAAAACTGGAATCTGTCTTTTTACGAGAAACCAATCCTACTTGGAATAACTCAGCCTGAACTGCATTGTCAAACTCATTATAGTCCTGGGGCAAAATCAGACTAGGAAACTCTCTCTCGATACACCCCATCAAAAATCCCAGCACCTGCATGATGAATGGCAAAATCCATTTGATCCAGAACATCTGAATAGGGGAGGTAATCAAAGATCAAAAGATTCTCCGACAACATCTTGGGTGGATTCTCCAAACCATTAGGGTCGCCTAAGGTTACGTAAAAGACATAGTCAGGATGTTCTTGGCTCAAAAGCTTTGCAAACTCTATCATCCGCTCTTTTTCCCACTTTAAATGGGTCCCACAGGTAACGAGGGACCCGCTTTTTAGAACTCGTAAAATACTGTTTCTGTTCTTGAGGAAGGTGGTCAAAAGAGAGACAGCGATAACCGATCCATTTGAGTTGGGATGGAAAATCGTCTCGAAACTCCAACTCTTTCATGCCTAGAGCCAAGATTGAATAGGGAGAATAGATCGCTTCTGTCCCATCTTCACGGTACAATTTGAAATCCTGTAGGGTATCGAGATTCTTCTAACCAGCGCTAATCCAACCTTCTTTGCCAGACGGATAACTTGTCTGCCCAGAGCATCTCTCCACTTGTAGAGGATTCCCTGATGCGGTTTCCAGCCACCTAGATACAGGCGTTGTCTGCGACTTTCAATCGCTACTGGACTGGAATGGTCAAATCCAGGAATGCCCAAACGATCAGCTAAAACACCAGCAGGAGCTGCTACGAAAATCTGCAATAATCAAGTCTGGTCTGCCCTCAGAGTCCCAAATTCGTTTTATCTCGTTGAAAACTTCAGGAATCAGTTTGCTATTAGCCCTTAATTGTTGGTACATGATAAAGAGATTTGCTTGCTTGGCTGTATTAGCTATCTTCCATGACTGTTTGACGGTCAGGAACAAGGCAAGGCAGTCAAAACCAATCTGCTCAACCAATGCCTTTTTCTGAAAAACCTGTGATGACTCGAACCTGAAAAACGAGGATCCTCCAGCAAGGGCTTGACCAAAGTCAAAGTCGGAAATAAATGACCACTAAAGGGGACGCTAATCACATCGATTTTTTTATCACTTTGTCTAATCCAGTCATAGATGATTCCTTCACATCTTCTCTGCATTCATAGCTATAATGATCTCGTATCCACTTCGATATCCGCTGAATGGCGGTCCAAAAATTCGTGAATAAGGATCTTTTTTGCCTTTGATAACCAATACCTCTACCTCCTTTTGACGTAAGAGAAGCTGGGAAACAGGTCCAAGCGCTATCACGCGCAACCTTGGCAAGGATACTTCCTTCCCTACATTTCTAAGCCACTGCGTCAGCATATTAACCCCTGAACTCTTACAAACAAGAACCACCTCCTGCACTCCAGTAAGGGAGACAAGTGTTGTGTATGAGCTTTTGAAAGCGAGAGTTCAAAATGGTATGCCAATAATAGATGATATTGGATGCAGAAGCCGACATTAGGGATACTTGAGGAAATTTTATATGTTCAAAATCTTGATTGAAGGGAAAATTACTCTCTACTACTCTTTAACCTGATGGACAAATCGCATGGAGGAGGTCTAGCTTCCCAGCTGTCAGCCCGGCACAAGTGACATCACTGCTCCCACTGAAAAAGAGAACCAAGCGATTAGAGTTTAGCATGGTATAATCAAGAGATAAAGCAGACAAACGGTCTAGATAGGACTTCATCTTACTCATAACGAATCTTTCCGTCCGTCACATGAATCTTCCGCCCCCGCCAGTTTATCACAGGAGGAGTCATCAGAACATAGATAAACAGCCAAGGAAGCAGGAGATCATTCAGCACTTCGTAGATGACTTCATCCAAGTGTAGGCGATTGGATAGGATGCTTTGTCGATAGAGGAGCATCCATACTGCCTTGAATACTAGTAAGCTAAGGCTAGAAGAAGATAAGGCCATCCCTAAAATGAGGCTTAAGATCAAAGTTGGAAGAGGCAGAAAACTCGGTAAACCTATGAGGAAAAAGACCTTCCAGTCCAGGTGTTCTTTGAGGTAGATAGAGCTAAAGAGAAGCCAACGCTTCATCTGGAGCAAATATTGCTTGGCATCCTGATAGTGGTTCGAACATTACAGGTGACCCGTGTTTGGATAATGGATATCTTTACTCCTTAAAAATCGGCTACAGCTAAATCACCATAGATAACCTTAATCGCTGTGAAAAGCCCCTGGTCTTTGCAAGTTCTACCGGTAGAATATAGAACATCCCGTTGATGGAATGATCTGCCCCAACTCTCGCCATGGTAAAATAGGTAATAAAGGAATTCACATAACGAATGCTGCGACCAGTTTGGACCAGAAATTGCTTTCCTGTTATATGAATACCTGTCAGAATGACCTTTTGACCCAAATAGGCGGTCAGCTCACACCATTTTAGAAAAATCAATGATACTATCATCAGTCCAAAAACAATCAGATAAGGCTGGGTCAGCTCCTCTACAACCTGCTCAATCTTGTAACTTTGGATTAATCCCCTGAGGGACGTCTTCAATGAGAAAAATTCGAATGCGTTAGTAAAGCAGCCTTCTAGCAAATCTGATCTGCTACTCGTTGGGCTTCTATATCAGGGACTGATCAATCAACCCAGTAAAATTCTACTGCTTCTAGCTTTGCTGGAGATTGGCCCGCAAATCACTCTCTAAACGAGGATCCCCAGAAAGGGATGGGTTGAACCACCGTAAAAGCTCTTCTGGGAAGTCCGTAATATGAGCCTGACCCTTTTATAATAAGTAAAGGACAGCAACCAACGGATGAGAAATAAGAGAAGACAAGGCCTAAAAATATAAATATGAATTTCATCAATTAAGTCCTTTCGTAAAATACCTGGCGAGGACAATGAATGAGCCATCTTTGGGGAAGCAGTCGACCTAGCCAAACTAGCAAGCGATAGCGAAGGCCGATAATCTCATAGGAAGTATCCCCTTCTATGAATCGGATCAACTGCTGAGCGACTTTCTCAGGCTTCATCTGCAAGCGACTGCCACCCAATGCTTCTACTAGTTTTTGGGGAAAAATAGCTGTTTGGACTGGTCCAAGAATATAGAGACCTAGCTGAATCGGGGAATCTGATTGCCTCAGTTCCTCCTGGAGAGCAAGAGTGTAGGTCTGCAAGGCAGCCTTGCTAGCACTGTAGGCTGCTAGATAGGGATGAGGAAAAAGAGCTGCCAACGAAGACAGCTGGACCAGCTGGATCTTCTGATTCTTTTGCACCACCTGCTTGATTAGCTGGACTGGACTATGGTAGTTGACCTGCCAGAGGTCTTGCTCACTAGCTGAATCAAGGTCACATCCTAGGGAAAAATAGGCTAGTCCCGCACAATTGACGAGAAGATCAGCATCTAGACTCTCTACAAAAGCTTCTAGAGCCACTTTGATCTAGCATATCTAATGTTAGATTGAAAGCTGCGCCTTACTCCCAGTTAGTTCTTTTTGGACTTGGGAGAGTTTGTCAGCATCTCGACTCACTAAAATCAGATGCTCCAAACGTTGTGCCAATTCTTTCGCTAATTGACCACCAATCCCTCCTGTAGCTCCTATACTGATCCCTTTTTTAATTGTATCTTCCATCTTCATAACTCTAGTGTACCAAATTTCAACCAGTTAGAAAAACTTACTACCATTCTCCAGCTTTACAGTTCAACTCCCTACTTGTCAAAAAGGTCTCTAACGTAAAAATAGAGTCCTTTTTGTCTTTTGTCTATTTCCCAACCGTACTTCAATAACTACTAGACTATTAGTCGATCAAATAGGAAAAGGTCGGTTTAATAAAACCACTGGAGCTGTGATGATTACAAATAGTAGCAACATGAAAAAGCAGAGCAAACAAGCAGAGGAACAAGAGTCTACCTGTAGCTTTTATTAAACTCACTCCATTATAGGTCACTAGCTCAATGGAATCAAGAAGAAATAGGTATCTCATAAGATTTCTCTTAGATCAGTATCCACTATAAAGCATCGACTAGGTCCGTCAGTATTTCCATAGGTGTTTTTTTCCTACGACCATTAACCGTTTCGATAAGATGATAAACTTTTAAACGATTGTCATTGCTAAATACAAACTCAAAGCGAAACTCACGACCGTTAAAAAGTCACTGTAACAAATTTTCGTTTTATATTTATCATGAATGGGCTAACTGAAATTTATTGAAGAGCAAGCGTCGCTTATCTCCGCTTCTTTCAAACAGCTTTTCTAGTTCTGACAATAGTTATAAAACAGCTGATAGAGGTCTTCTTCTGAAATTCTTCTTCTCCGAACTAATGATGTAAAATCCGAAAAACTTCTGCGAGGAATTTCAATGCTAAATGAGAATCCCTCCTGATTGATTCTTTCTAAAAATGCATCTCTTGAAATCATAGAACCACTCTTTCTGTTGATCAATCTATAGTGAACCCTTATTGTTTCTATACACAGTCAATCCATTATGTAATCAAGCAGGTCCATCAGGGTGAGTTTCTTGCGACCATTGACGGTCTCAAAGAGATTATAAACTCTTAGTTCTTGATTCTTTTTAAAAGCAAACTCAAAGAGAAATTCATGACCATTGCATGCGACTATATAAAATCCGGTCTGATACTTTCTCTTATCGGCTACTGCATGCATTTGCCGGTCTTCTACCTCTCTACAAAGTAAAAGAAAAATCTGATAGAGTTGTTCCTCAGAGAGCCTTTTTCTCCAGACCAATGACTTGAAGTTATTGTACGTCCACCATGGGATTTGGATGTTGAAGGAAAACCTTCCTGATTGGCTTTATCGATAAATGCTTTTCTGGAGACCATACCAACTCTCTTCTATTGGAACATCGTCTTGAATCTATTATACCATCTTTTTATCCTTTCGATAAAACAGCATCCCAAATGGAATGCTTTATTTCTGTTTCTTAATAGTATTCCCTTGGCGGTAGTTCCAAGAGTTGAAATGATCAGATAAGTGCATCATGATCTTATCAATATCCAATCCTTTACGGATCACAACTGGACAAGTATTGACAGAACGGCTACCTGCTCCTTGTTCTGGGATGAGTTTTCCTTCGGCATCAACCATAGAGACCATCACACCTTGTTCATAGCGCGTTCTCAATGGTCTTGTCTGGCTGGATAGAAGCTACATAATCATCGGCTTCGATAACCAAGTCCACGGCACCTTCGATGCGCTCACCGATCCTTCGACCTTCCCTACGGTTTCCTTTTACTGAAGGGTTGGCAAGAGCGTAAACCATCTTGCCTTCTTTTTCCCACATTTCTTTTGAGCGATTTGCTCACCAGCTTTTACCAAATTTGATGACAAAAGCATGAAGTTCCACGAACGTCTGTCATGAGTTCTTCACGTCCATCTCCGAAAGCCTGCAATTTTGCATAAGCATCTTCACGCCAAGGAAGGATACAACCAAGCAAGATATCTTCATCCCAATGTTTTTGGTAGAAGGCTTGATTTCAGGATTCAATTGTGCAAGGGCACGAAGTTCATCCATGCTTCCGCAAAGAACCACACCTGGTTTGTTGCGGTTATGTTCTTGGTTTCGAATTTACGTTCCAAGCCAGCCTTGTCACTGGTCATGATGATGTAGCCAACTTTGGTAGGGCAGACGATACAGCCACCCTCTCCTTTTAAGAATATCAAATCCTTCTGTGAAAGTTGTCCGTCCCATTGAATGTGTTTTGTCATAAGTCTCTTTCCTTTTTCTATTCTTTTTAGTATTGTATCAAAAAAATAGTCTCAAATTCAATATATTTTCAGAAAATCGTAATTAAGTATACAATTTTTATCATTGCCAGTAAGCTGGCTGGTTCTTCTCATAAGCTGCAATCAAGTCTTCGTACTGAAGCGTAATCCCTGATATCATCCAAGCCGTTGAGCAACTTGTGCTTTCCAATCTTGATCGATCTCAAAGCGAAACTCTCCAACAGGCGAGAGGATCTTCTGTTCTTCCAAATCTACCGTCACTGGATCTCGTCGGCTTCAAACTTGCCAATTTTTGACGAACCTCTAGTGGTTGGACAATCGGTAGCATGCCATTATTGAGCCTCATTATTGTAATGGATATCTCCGAAAGGAGCTGGCGATAACGACTTTGAAACCATAGTCAGCTAAAGCCCAGGCTGCGTGCTCCCTGAGAGGAACCAGCCCCAAAATTGTCACCAGTGATCAAAATGGTTGCCTTGCGGTATTCTGGCTTGTTAAAGATAAAATCTGGATCCTCAGTATATTGGTCATCCAAATAGCGCCAAGCATACATGAGGTATTTCCCAAAACCTTTTTTATCAATCAGCTTTAAGAATTGCTTGGGGAGGATCTGGTCGGTATCGATATTATCGTTCATCAAAGGAACTGTTGTTCCTGTATAAATGGTAAATTTCTCCATGCTTCCTCCTTTTACTGGACTTCTGGCATTTGGCGCACGTCGACAAAGCGACCAGCGATTGCTGCTGCAGCGGCCATTGCTGGGCTACAGAGATGGGTTTTAGCCCCAAATCCTTGGCGGTCTTCAAAGTTCCGGTTGCTAGTAGAGGCACAGTGGACCCCATCTGGAACCTTGTCTGGGTTCATTCCTAGACACATGGAGCATCCTGGATCACGCCATTCAAAGCCCGCATCCATGAAGATCTTGTCTAAGCCTAATTTTTCGGCGGCTTGCTTAACCGGACGAGAGCCAGGTACCACAATAGCAGTTAAGTTTGGCGCAATTTTTTTGCCTTTCACAAACTTGGCTGCCAACTCCAAATCGCTGAGACGCGCATTGGTACAAGAACCGATAAAGATATAGCCTAATTCAATGTCTGCTGGTTTTTGACCAGGTTCTAGATCCATATAATGATAAGCCCGTTCATCATTCATGTCGCGAATCTCTGGAAAAGGAGTCTCGAAGTCCACTCCCATAGAAGGATTGGTCCCCCAAGTCACCATCGGAGCAAGATCAGATACATCCATACGGATGACCTTGTCATAAACGGCATCGTCATCACTAACCAGAGTCTTCCAATCAGCTACTGCGGCCTCAAAATCATCTGGCACACATTCGCGTCCTCGGAGGTAGTCAAAGGTCGTCTCATCTGGATTCATGATCCCCATTTTGGATCCCGAACTCGATCGACATGTTACAGATGGTCATGCGTTCTTCCATAGTCAAACGATCAATTGCTTCTCCCCGATACTCTACGACATAGCCAACTCCACAAGCAACACCGTAGCGCGCTATCAAAGCTAGGATGTAATCCTTTGAATAGATCCCTTTTTGTGGGGTTCCGGTGAATTCAACCAACATTTTCTTTGGGTTTGACTTGCCAGATGGTTTGGGTAGCAAAGACATGCTCCACTTCACTGGTTCCAATCCCAAAGGCAATGGCACCAAAGGCTCCGTGGGTTGCGGTATGGCTGTCTCCACAGACAATAAATTTCCCAGGCTGGGTCCGACCGGTTTCAGGGCCCACCATATGAACGATTCCTTGCTTAGCAGAACCATGGGCAGCATGATCAATCCCAAAGTCCACCACATTCTCAGCTAATTTATCAATCTGGGCTTTTGAAATCACATCTCGAATATCAAAAATATTGACCGTTGGAACATTGTGATCAAAGGTTCCAAAGGTTAAATCGGGTCGTCGAACCTTGCGTCCTGCGTCCCGTAATCCTTGAAAGGCTTGCGGACTCGTCACTTCGTGGATGTAGTGTTGGTCCACATACATGAGTTGGGGTTGTCCTTCCACTCCTGTAATCACGTGGCGGTCCCAAAGTTTATCAAAGATAGATTTTCCACTCATCGTCTTTTCTCCATTTATCTTCTTGTTAGGAAATCCATTGAAGGATTAGAAAGAGGGCACCTGCTAAAAAGAAGGCTACTGCCCCACCAGGTAGCTTTGAAAAATACCATTTCCGCACCTTGTGGTGAAAGAGATATCCACCTAGTAGAGCTCCGAATCCACCAAGCACCCAGCTCTCGAGTAACAGGACCTTTTCAGGAATCCGCCACCTGTTTTGGATAGCTTTTCGTTTATCTAAAGCCATAGGTCAGAAATACGATACTATTCCAAATTGCGATTAGCACTAAACAGCGATCTCTCCAAGTCATCTTAGAGATTCCCAATAATGGCTGCAGTCATCTCTGCAGTAGAAGTCTGACCACCTAGATCCCGTGTCAAGATTCCTTGATTCAAGGTTTGATTGACGGTTTCTTCGATCATTTCTGCACCTGCTGTTTCTCCAAAACTGTCTCGGAGCATCATAGCAACGGACAGGATCATGGAAATCGGATTGGCAATGCCTGACCTGCAATATCTGGTGCTGAACCATGAATCGGTTCGTACATACTTGGTCCTTGGTCAGAATGACTGGCAGATGGCATCACGCCTAGTGTTCCAGGAAGGACGCTCGATTCGTCAGATAAGATATCTCCGAATAGATTCTCTGTCACTACGACATCAAAGCGAGCTGGATTAGTAATCATAATCATGGCTGCACTGTCTACAAGCTGGTGCTCTAAGGTCACATCTGGAAATTCTTTTGGCAACTTCTTCTGCTACTTGGCGCCACAATTTAGACGTTGCAAGGACATTTTGCTTATCGATACTGGTCACTTTCTTGTCACGTCCTTGCGCAATCTTGAAGGCTTGGCGTATAATCCGACGGATTTCTTCTGCGCTGTAATCATTGATATCGCGCGCTGTATCTTCTTTCAAAATATGCTCTCCAAAGTAAATCCCACCTGTCAATTCACGCACAACCACGAAGTCGACACCCTCGATACGCTCTGGTTTCAAAGGAGACAGGTGTTTCAAGGCGTCAAAAATCCGTACAGGTCGAATATTTGCAAAAAGATTTAATTCCTTGCGAATAGCAAGCAAACCTTGTTCTGGACGAACAGGAGCATGGTCATACTCTGGACTCCCGATGGCTGCGAGAAGAATAGCATCCGCTCCTTTAGCTGCTTCTAGAGTATCTTGGGGAAGTGGGTGGCCAGCGGCATCAATCCCAGCACCCCCAAAAGGTTTGTCTTCTAGGCTATAATCAAAGCCAATTTTTGGAGCAACGGCTGCGAGAACCTCTAGTCCAGCTGCCATGATCTCAGGGCCAATCCCATCTCCTGCAAGTGTTACAATTTTCTTTGTCATGTTCATTTCCTCTTAGGCTTGTGGAAGATCACGGTAGGAAACAGCTCGTCCCATCTCACCCGCATTCTCTTTTTGAACTAGCGTATTAGCATTGATATAAGCAATGGCAGAGGCTTTTAATACGTCGAAGTCCAAACCAGAGGCATTGAAGATCGTATCTGTATCGACATTTTCCACCGATACCAAGACACGGGCTTGGGCGTCGATCCCATCGGTCACTGCATCGATATTGTAAGAAGTCAAGCGAACAGTTTGGTTGAAGAATTTATCAATCGCATTAAAGATGGCTTCAACCGACCCTTGACCATTGGCAAGGAATTCAAGCACTTCCCCTTCTTCATTGCTGAGGCTAACCGCTGCTGTAATCGTTTCGTCTGCATTGGTGGTCAAGCGGAGATCATTAAATTGGAATCCTTCTGGATTTTCCACTGCAGTACCGGCAACAAGGGCGCGGATATCGGCATCTGTGATCTCGTGTTTCTTGTCTGCCAAAGATTTGAATTTAGCAAACAATGGCTTGATGTCTTCTTCTGTGAATTCCAGTCCCAACTCATGCAGTTTTTCGACAAAGGCATGGCGACCAGATAATTTTCCAAGAGGGAGGCTATTGCTCTTGACACCCACCAACTCTGGGGTGATGATTTCATAGGTAAGAGGGTTTTTAAGGACTCCATCTTGGTGAATCCCAGACTCATGTGAGAAGGCATTTCCACCAACAACCGCCTTGTTTTTAGGAATTGGAATTCCAGAGTAACGAGAAACCAACTCAGAAGTATTGATGGTTTCATTGAGCAAAATCGGACTTTCCACCTGGTAATAGTCTTCGCGAATATTAAGAGCGACCGCTACTTCTTCAAGCGCTGCATTTCCAGCCCGTTCACCGATCCCATTGATGGTCCCTTCCACGCGGCGGGCTCCATTTTTGACAGCAGCGAGGCTATTTGCCACCGCCATTCCTAGATCATCATGGCAATGAGGGGAATAGATAATCTCGCGGTCCGTCTTGACATGGTCAATCAAGTATTTGAAAATCGCGCCATACTCTGCTGGTGTCGTGAAACCGACTGTATCAGGAATATTGATGTAGCTAGCCCCTGCGTCGACCGCAGTCTGTACGACTTGCAAGAGGAAATCCAATTCGGTCCGTGTCGCATCTTCTGGCGAGAACTCCACAACCTCAAACTTTGAACGCGCATATGAAACGTGCTCTTTAATGGCTTCAAGAATTTCTTCCTTGCTCTTGTTGAGTTTAAACTCCCGGTGAATCGGACTGGTTGCGATAAAGACGTGAACTTGTGGATATTTGGCGTCTTTCAAGGCTTCATAGCAAGCATCGATATCGGATTTAACGGAGCGAGCCAAACCTGTCACGGCTGTCTTGGTCAAGACCTTGGCAATCTCTTGAACAGCCGTGAAGGAATCAGGACTAGCTGCAGGAAAACCTGCTTCAATAGCAGAAATACCCCATTTTTCCAATTGTTTAGCAATGGCAATTTTTCTTTGATAGAGAAATTAACTCCTGGAGTCTGTTCACCGTCCCGAAGGCTGGTATCTAAAAATTCAACTTTACGCATAGGGTCTCCTCATTTCTATGTAGTGGATATAAAGAAAAACATCTCACTCGGTTAACCAAGCGAGATGTTTTTGCCTGCTTGGTGTTTGTCAAACAGGACTAATGCTTCTGCACTAGCCCTTATACCTCAACAACAAAGCAAATTGAATAAACTTAGCTGTTTTCATGTTTGACTTTCTCCTTTGTTCAATGTCTTGTTTAGTATTTTAGCATAGGGAAAAATCAATGTCAAGAATTTTCTGTAATATTCTGAATTTTTTGAATAGAAACAAAATAGAGCTTTCAGTTCTAGTTAGATTGAGGATATAGTCATCTTAGAAACTTCCCGTCATGAGAAAAGTGCTAGAAACACTATTGTTTCTAGCACTCGGAATTATTGAACCTAAGGAAATTTTTAAGATGACTTGGAATTCAATTTGAATAGCCTCTTTCGCCCTACTTCTTCTGATACAAATCAAAAACGATCTTGTCATTATAGAGGTCAATGGTATTGGCCTTGACGTAGATTCCAAAATCATTGTCAATTTCTGGCAGTACAATGGTAATGGTAGACTCCTTTGGAGAAATCTGGATAAAATCTGGGATATTTTTATTTTTGCTTAAAAGTCGCAAAACCATCTTTTGTGGAATTTGAAAGGTTCCGACTGAAAAATCCTTCACCGTCAAGAGAATATTCCCGTTTTCCAATTTGGATGGTTGAAAGTAAATATATAAGGGATACTCCTTTCCTAAGAGACTCAACTGCCCTTCTAATAGGATTTGCTGATTGTCCGCATAGACCTTGTAGTCGGACAGCTTATATTTTTTCAGTAGCGATTTGATAGTATCATTGAGTTGATCCCGAGTCGTTGTCATGGTTCCAACTTTGACATCTTTGGTTCCAACTGCTTGATGAAGCTGACTAACATCTTCTCTTGGCGTCGCTAAGCGTCCTTGCACGACTAAAGCAAAGGCTAAGAGAAGGCTGACCAAGCCTAAAAACAACCATTTCCAAATATTGATTTTTTGAAGGAAGGGGACCTTCTCTTTGATGGGATTATTTTTGACTCCAAGTTTTCTTCGTGGCATTGATTTTCTCCAATATTGCTTGTTTCATCTTTTCATAGCCCGTATTGTTAGGGTGAAAACTATCCTCTTCATACAGGGCATCATTGATAACGGTTGTCTTCCCGTCACTGATTTCTGATACGCCCATTTTGGCCATCAATTCCTTTATAGAGCAGATCATTGATCGGAACGAAATAGACCTGATCAAATTGCGCGATGGTTTCTTCTGTCGTCTCATTCCAACGATCTACAGCCGTCTGGATACTGGTTAATTCAGGAAAATTCAGGTAAAGAGGATTGTAGATCCCCACTACATAAATGGGAAGATGGGGATTGTCCTTTCTGGCCTTTGTAATAATTTCTTTGAGGTTCGCTGTATAACTCTTGAGTGGCTTTTTGGATATCTGATAGAGAAAAATCACTCAGATGATCGACAACGACTTTGCGCAGATCATTTCCCCCAACCGTTAAGGTCATGACACGCGCCTTTTTGAGATCCTTCTGAAGATCTGTTTGCTTCTTGAGTCGATCTAAGATCTGAGCGCTTGTATTTCCAGCTACTCCATAGTTGACAGGCTGGTACTGGCCGTCATTTTCATTGGACAGGCTTTGGGCAAGGATGGGCACAAAGCCCCCTTGCTTGGTGCTATCCCCTACTCCTTCGGTCAGTGAATCCCCTAGAGCTACATAAGTATAGGTGATTTCTTTCGCAGCTGTTTTGGGCTTGGTCATGCGAGGAGATGCAGTTGGTAGCAAAGCACGAAATAGAAAGACAAAGACAAGAAGGCTGGTTAAAAAGAAAACCAAGCCTTGCATCATTTTTTTAAGATTCATATAAATACGATCGCTTATCCTTGAAAAATCACTTGTCCATCACAGATTGTATAAGCAACTTTTCCTTTTTAATGTTTCACCCACAAATGGTGAATTGCCTGCTTTTGAAGCGAAATGATCCGATACCAGACGATCTGCTTCTGGGATCAAAGATGGTCAAATCTGCCGGTCCATCCACTGCGATATAGCCAGCATCAAAATCATAGAGACGTGCTGGATTATAGGACATCTTTTCAAGCAATTGCATCAGGCTTAAATGGCCTGCATGCACCAAGTAGGTCAAACCAAGAGAAAGTGAGGTTTCAAGCCCAGTCATTCCAGATGGTGCTTTGGTAATATCAGGAACATTCTTCTCATCCGCATGGTGAGGCGCGTGGTCCGTCGCAATCACAGAGATGACGCCTGACTTCAAGCCTTCAATCACTGCTAGACGGTCAGATTCCAAGCGAAGAGGTGGGTTCATCTTGGCATTGCTTCCCTTAGTCAAGAGCAGACTTTCTGTTTTCGAAAAGTGTTGAGGTGCCACTTCTGCCGTTACATGAGCTCCTAATCCTTGGGCAAATTCCACCACTTTGACGCTTTCTTCCTTGGAAAGGTGTTGGATATGGAGGTGAGCACCTGTCGCATGGGCAATCATGGCATCACGCGCAGCCATTGAATATTCGGCTACACCTGTCGCACCACAGACATGGAAGTGTTCCTTAGCAATGTTCTCATTCAAACCAAGAATGCCATTCAACTCAGGGTCTTCTTCATGCAGACTAATAAAGGTCTCCTAGACGCTTAGCTTCTTCCAAAGCTTCACGGACAACCTTAGTGCTTTGAAGGGGAATCCCATCATCTGAAAATCCTACTGCACCGGCCTTAAGCAATCCTTCAAAATCTGTCAGGTGTTGACCGTCAAAGTTCTTAGTCACCGTCGCAACCGTATGAATGTGAAGATTTTCCTTGGCTGCAGAAGCTAAGACTTCTTCTAAGGTAGCAATATCTGAAATGGTCGGATTGGTATTGGCCATCATGACCACTCGAGTAAAACCACCAGCAGCTGCGGCTAAGGCACCCGTATGGATGTCTTCTTTATGAGTTTGACCGGGTTCACGGAAATGCACGTGTACATCGATCAAACCAGGAGATACCACCAGACCAGTAGCATCAAGGACTTCTTGTCCATCTGTTGGGAGGTTTTCAGCGATCTCTACAATTTTCTTTCCTTCGATGCGAAGGTCACAGACTTGATCCAAACCAGTCTTGGGATCCATTACGCGACCATTTTTAATGACAACCATTGCATTCTCCTTTATTCATAAAAATCGACATGGGTCTCTAGCAAGCGATCCCCATCATAGCGAAACATTGCTGAAAAGAAGGGTTTATCCTCTAACAACCACTCGACAAAGGTGTGGTCCCCTTCCCAGGTTGGTTTTGAGAGGACTTGATCATAAGGTACCCACTCCAAGGTCCCTTCGTTACACTCGATCAGTTCTCCCTCAAAATCTGTTACCTTGAAGACATAGGTATACCAGTCCAAATCTGGAGTAAACTCCGGAAATGTAATAATCCCTTTCAAGACTGGCTTGGCTCTAAGGCCGGTCTCCTCAAAAATCTCACGCGCAGCACACTCCTGTGGGGTTTCCCCGCGTTCTAATTTTCCACCAACTCCGATCCATTTACCTTCATGGACATCATTGGGCTTTTTATTGCGATGCAACATGAGAAATTCTTTTCCCATTGTCAATGTAACAAATCGTTGCTAATTGTGGCATTTCTTTCTCCTATCTTAACCAATCAATCGGCTCGCGTCCCGCCTCTTTCAAAAATTGATTGGTTTTTGAAAAGGGTTGGGAACCAAAGAATCCTCGGTAGGCCGATAAAGGACTTGGGTGAGCTGATTCAAGGACCAAATGTCGATCGTGGGTAATCAGAGGCTTTTTCTTACGGGCATAAGATCCCCAGAGGATAAAGACAACAGGCTCCTCCAACTCATTAACCACCTTGATCACAGCATCTGTGAAAGGCTCCCAAATTTGTCCTGCATGACCATTAGCCTGACCAGCAGGCACCGTCAAACAGGCATTGAGCAAGAGCACCCCTTGCTCTGCCCAAGAAGTCAGATCATGAGAACGCTTCTCTCCGATATCTGAGCGCAATTCTTTGAGAATATTTTGCAAAGAAGGCGGTGCTGGTACATGATCCGGAACAGAAAAACTTAAGCCCTGCGCTTGATCCGGTCCATGGTAGGGATCTTGGCCTAAGATCAAGACCTTGACCTGATCCATCTCTGTCGTCTGCAAGGCCTTAAAGACCTTGTCACGCGGTGGATAAACCACTCCTTTGCTATAGACTTCATTCATAAAGTCATTGATCTGGTGAAAATACCCTTCTGGAAGATGGGATTTGATGGCTTCATGCCAGGGTGAATGCTGCATGGAAACTCTCCGCTATCCAATAAATTCTTACCTTCCATTATACCACATTTGGCGCAGATCCACTGGATAAAAAAGAGGCTGGACATTTTTATCCAACCTCAATTTCTGCCTGTCAAACAAGCCAGAGCTTTTAGGTATTTTCCTTCTTGGTAAATCCTGCTAGACCGATCGAAGCGACTAGTAAAATTTGCGGTAAGAATTGGATGAGGTAGCGAGTCTTCCCTCCTTCAAAAGATGGTTAAGAAGAGCAAAGCCACCAAAAACCGCTAAGGAAAGGAAGTTAAAGTCATCTGTATCTCGACGTTTGAGATAAGCTCCAACCAAACCAGCTGATAGGACGATCCAGATCAGCTGCTTGACAAATTCATAATACCTGTACTGCGGGCGATCAATGCTGAGAAAATAGGTCCGCACCCATTTTGCCAGACCATTATTTTTAGTCAGGGGTGCATAGAGAGGATTGATAAAAGGCGTCTTCTCATACTCTACATCTCGGTAAAGCCAGCCGAGGGTCCCTTCTGCTACCGTCAAGGATTGCTTGTAGTAGATATGCCCGATCAAACCGAACGGTCCATACTCCTTGAGACGGCGCTTGATTTCTTTGATCACATTTTCTTTTTTAAAGAGACCATTGTTGTAATCCGAGCGCTTATCCTCATCAATATAGGCTAGCAAGCCTTCTTTCATATCTTCTTGGTTGTGCCCCATATCCGTCAAGCCCAGATTGATAAACAAGAGCGGTCCTTTAGCCAGCCCTTCTTGTTTCAAGATCGGCACAACTCTTTGATGATTGACCGCCGTATTCAATCCTGCAAAGACAAAGCCCGTCGTCATGACTGTCACCGTAGCAATCTTGCCAAAGGCCTTCCAATTTCCTCTGAAGAAGAGCACAGCCCAAAAGGCAATCATGACAATAATCGTCGTTGGACGGATCAACATGGTCACGCCAGATAAGATTCCCAAGCCAACAATCTTCTTCCAGGAGACTGCTTGATCTTCCTTCAAGAGATCCAAGGCCCACCATAACTGAAGAGCGATCAAAGGAAGTGGCGGAATGTCCGTATACATGGAATAGAAATACGGCGAGTAACAGATCAAGCTCACATAGAAGAGATAGACTAGATCAGCTGTTTTTTGATTGAAATGCTTCTGAGATAGCTTATACAAGAGGACTGCTCCCAGATTGACATAGAGGATATTGAGAGCCTGCATGACCCACAGACCGCTAGAGCCAAATAAGACATAGAAAAACTTCTCGTAAAGAAAGAGCGGAATGTTATTGGGATTGCGACTGAGGTAGTTGGTGATAGAGGATTGCTTAAGAAGATCAAAAGCCCCTTTGAAAACAACCGCAGCATCCCGACGGATAAAGAGCTCCGCACAGACCATGACAATCAACTGAAAGACAACCGCTCCAAGCAAGAAGCCTTTTTTGTGTCGGGTCAACCAAGCAAAGGCACTCTTTAGACCATCGCGTTTCAACCAGGCTAGCAGAAATAGCAATCCAGCACCTAAAAATGGCTAGCCATGAAATCTCTCTCAGATAGGTCACACTGATCAAAGAAACCAGTGGACCATCACTAGCAACATGACAACATGAAGCATCCCAAATAGAATACGTTTTACTTTTTCGATAACATGGGTCCATTATATCACAGCAATTTTTCTGCTGTTTTGGGGTGGTAATTATATCTAGTGAATTTGAATCTGATGGGGACATTAGATTCAATCTCTTCTTTCAATTCTTGTAAGTTTGAACATCTTTCAGAGTTAAATTAGAGACTGTAGATTCTTTTTCTGTCGAATTTTTCTGGAACAGACTAGATCTCGATAGGTATTGATCACTTCAGTTCCTGCGTCTGTTGTCGGAAGGGGACGATAGAACATGAAGAATCCAATAATGACAATCAGAATAGGATCGATATCCATCTTTTCTGCAGATTCTCTGAGTTATTTTCGTATCATGTAGACAAAGACTTTCCAGTCTGGATGTTCTTCTCAGCTTCTTTTTGTCATGAAAAGACGTGCAATCAAGAATGATCATCAAGGTCAGTGCAGCCATTTATAGAAATGCATGACGTAGGTTACTATCTGAATAAAAATACACTAGCAATTAGTACTTAGGACGATATGACTGTAAATCTAACCCTAAAACTACTTCATCATTTTGCAAATAATGTTCTTTTGTCATCTTATTCTCCCTTAAAAATAGTTTTTCCTTCATCCATAAAAACAATTACTACTATCATACCGGATTTTACTTTTGAGATTCAAGTTAACCACCAACTAGTGAAAAAGAGTATAAAAAGAAGCGTTAGAAACGCTTCGTCATATTATTTATCTTTGCCAAGTTTCTTGGTTTTCCTTGAAACAGTGTAACAACTCTAAACCTTCAGAAGTGATGTAACCTTGTTCTTCTGCCAAATGAATCAATTCTGTATGGTTAGACAAGGTTTCAAGTTGAACGCCAGCTTCCGCAAATTTCTTATCGGCTTTCTCCAATTGGTAGGTGAAGATGGCTACGACACCAAGAACGTCCGCCCCTTCACGCTTGGCAGCTGCGACAGCATCCAGACAGATCCACCAGTAGAAATCAAATCTTCCACTACGACCATCTTTTGACCTTGTGGTACACGGCCTTCGATTTGGTTTCCAGCACCGTGGTCTTTTGGTTTGCTACGAATGTAGGCAAATGGCAAATTCATCTTGTCCGCAATAATGGCTCCGTGAGGAATCCCAGCAGTTGCTGTACCCTGCAATCACTTCTACTTCAGGGAAAGCTTCCTTGATTTTATCTACAAATCCATTTTCGATCAAGGTACGAGTTTCAGGATAAGCGAGGGTTACACGGTTATCTGTATAAATAGGGGACTTGATCCCAGATGCCCAAGTAAAAGGTTCTTCTGGTTTCAAATAAACCGCTTCGATTTTCAAAAGATGGCTAGCAATATCTTTAGCTAATGACATGACGACTCCTTTTTACGATTTTAATCATATACGAATTAAATCAATTATTGATTTAAACAACAACATTACAGGTTAGTGAATGCGTTAGGGAAGGTCCCATAGGACTTCCCGTAGAGCTACAAAAGTCTTTCACTTTTTAGTAGCGATAGTGTTCCGACGATTTAGATGGATAAAACGATTATTTTTATCCTCTAAGTTGAGTGAATAGTTTAGGGAAAGGTCCCTATCGAGCTTTCCCGTAGAACGTCTTGAAGCACAGCTTCTTAGACGTTCTTAACTATTCCACTGTCTCTTAATTTCATGGTAAGCGTCCCATGGGTTTTCTGCTTGGATGATTGGACGTCCAACGACAATATAGTCAGATCCATTTTATGAGCTTCTTGTGGCGTCATGACCCGTTTTTGGTCACGATTTCAGCTCCAGCTGACGAATCCCTGGTGTGACACAGACAAAGTCTGATGAAGTAGCATCCTTGATCAAAGGCTACTTCATGGGCTGAGCAGAACAACGCCATCCAAAGCCTGCTTCTTGGGCCTTGCGAGCATAATTAACTACAGATTCTTGGACTGTTGTTTGGATGTTTTGGCAATCACGCATGTCTTCTTCACTGGTAGAAGTCAACTGGGTCACGGCTACCAACTTTAGCTCCCTTCACCAAGAGCTGCCTTTGGCTTCGCGCATCATCTCTACACCACCGGCTGCGTGGACCGTCACCATATCTACTCCGAAAGGTCCCCTAGTACGGACATGGCTGATTTGACTGTATTTGGGATATCATGCAATTTTAAATCAAGGAAAATACTGTGTCCAAGCCCTTTGAGGTAATGTACAATTTCAGGACCAACTGCATAGAAAAAAATTCCATTCCGATTTTTACAAATAATTTTTTTCGTCTTCTGGAAAAATGCTCTAAAAAGTGTTTTGACATCCTCGAAAGCTGGGAAGTCAAGGGCGATAATAGGACGTTCTTCACGCATGGATTACTCCTTTTTTGATTGATCATTTTTGTCTCACAAAAAACCTTGCCCGAGGCAAGGTTACACGAAAATTAGGTAGGAACAACTACCATGATTCACCGTCTAGACCTTAGGAGCCTCTCTGGACTGCTTTTAAAGGTTTTTATTTATTGTAGTACGATATTTGGGAAAAAGTCAAGGATTTACAGTAGATTTTTCCCGTACATGTTTTCGGAAGTTCTCAAGCGTGTCAATACCATATCGATCCATGACCTGTGGCAGATCTTCGATGATGGTTGGACATGCATAAGGATCGGTGAAAATTAGCGGTTCCAACTCCAATCGCAGAAGCACCTGCAATCATCATTTCAATGGCTGCTTCGGCTGAATCGACACCTCCCATTCCGATAATCGGAAGTTTAGTGGATTGGGCAACCTGACGGATGAGTTTTCAAATGCAACTGGGAAAACAGCTGGACCCTGACATGCCTCCGGTTCCATTGGCAATGATGGGCTTACCAGTCTTGAGGTCAAAGCGCATGCCGACCAAGGTATTGATCATGGTTAAGCCGGTCGCCCTGCATCCTCTGCTGCTTTTTGCGACCTGCGTGATGTCTGCCACACTAGGCGTTAACTTGACATAGACAGGGGACGGAGGACGCTTCTACCGCTGCTTTCACAGCCGCATAGGCCAATTCAGGGACTTGCCCGATTAAAAGACCATTGTTCCCATGGTCTACGTTTGGACAAGAGATATTGAGCTCAATGGCTTTGACATTTGGTGCTTGCGAGATCTTGCCAGATACCGTCGCATACTCTTCGTTGGAGAAGCCGGCTACGTTGGCAATAATCGGTAGATCTGGATAATGTTGGGCCAACCAAGGGAGTTTCTCTGCTAGGACCACGTCTACCCCTGGATTTTGGAGTCCAATGGCATTGAGCATGCCTGCCGGCGTCTCAGCAACTCGTGGAGTCGGATTTCCGAAGCGCGCCTCAGCAGTTGTTGCCTTGATCATGATGGATCCAAGCAGGTCTAAGTCATAGTATTTGGCATATTCCTGACCGAAACCAAAACAGCCAGATGCCGGAATAATCGGGTTTTTCAAGTCTAAACCGGGTAAGGATACGGCTAGTCGATTTGCTGTCATAAGGTCCTCCTACATCACAATCGTACCGGTTTCAAAGACCGGTCCGTCTTCACACACGCGCTTATTGGCTGCTTGGCTTTCATTTTCCAAATGCACCACACAGGCATAGCAAGCACCCCATCCCACAAGCCATACGCGATTCCATAGAAATGTAGGCGCGAGGGATGGTCATGGAATTTGGTATTGACATATTTGAGCATGCCAGGTGCTCCACAAGAATAGATAGCGTCAAACTCCTGGTCCATCTGATCAACTACCGTTGAGACATAGCCCTTTAGTGCCATAAGTCCCATCGTCTGTCGTTACAGTGACATGAGCCACCTGAAAAGCTCTTCTTCCAAAATGACGGCTTCTTTTGGTCGCAAAAGCCAGACAACCACTTCAACTTCTACCCCTTGCTCATGGAGTTGTTTGGCCACTTGGACCAAAGGAGGAACACCGATCCCGCCACCGATGATCAAAGGCTTTCGACCTTGGCCAAGATTGGTGAGATCAAAGCCATTTCCTGAGGGCCCCATGACACTGAGTTTGCTACCGACTGGCAAGTGAGAAAAGATAGCTGTCCCCCACCTTCGATGCGGTAGATCAAGCGACAGGTCTGGCTGTCTCAGGATCAATCTCAGAAATTGAAATCGGACGGCGAAGGAGCTTGGACCCATCAGGGACGCGGATATGAAGGAATTGACCTGGCAGCATCTGCGCCACCATTTCCCCCTTCAAGATCATAGAATAGATGCGCGGGAGCGATCTCTTCTTGAGCGACTAGCTCCATCTCCTCCATCATGATTTTGCCAAAGCGTTTTTTACAACTGTCACTGACCATTGATATCCTCTTCTTTCTTTCAGCAAAAAAGACCTCGCAAAAGCAAGGCCCTACAAATGATCAGCTAGACACCGTCTGCTGATCTTTTTTCTGTCTTTCCTTGCAGGCCTCTCTGGACCTCTTAAAGGTTAAATTTTGTCTCATTATATCGCGCTCCTTCTCGCTTGTCAAGTAAAAATCAGTAACTCAGGAAGCTTTTCTTAGGGATCAAAATCTTCTGGGATCGGTTTGATGTATTGCATGGCGATTCGGTTTTCAGGCTTGCGATCGACTAGATAGAGAACCAGTAAAAAGAGCCATTCCAAGGGTTTCATCAGGTAGTAGATCAGGTCCATAGCCCATTTCTTCTTGATATGTTTAGCAAAGGGATAGCCATAGCGGTCATAATTGCGACGCAAGAAGCGATGGAATCGTGGCGTCTTTTCTTCTAGCACCTGTTCAAAGGCATTGGCGATACAGAGCTGGCGATTGACAACGACTGGATGACCGTGGCGGACGCCCATCCGCTGGGGCTTGACAACTTTTTCATGCCCACCAGCCGCAACCGTACAGAGATAGTGCTCATCAATGATAAGATTCTGAGGAGGGATCTTCTGTGAGAAGGCCCAGTCAGCTGTATTGGTCCAGGCCTTGATCATGGAATCCGGTTGCTGCCCAAAGAGCATGAGAACAAGGACAACAAGGGCAAGAGTCGGAAGAGCAACAAGGACCGCTAGCCATGGCCAGTTGCGCGACTTGTTTAAGAGCTGATGGAGCCATTGAAGCAGATGATTCTCATAGCTTATCTCTGTTCGATCTTCCTGCCACTCCTTGATGCGAACCCATAAGAGATGGATGGAATAGATCAGTAAGAAAAAGGTGTGAAAACTTGCTACCTGCAGTTGATTATCAAAAACTAAGAGAAGAACCACTCCACCTAGAATGCCACTGATGCAGAAGATATTTGCTAACGGCGAAAGTGAATTCGCATCCCGGTAGGAATAGATAATCAAGGCTAGTAAAGTAAGAGCTGCCAGTGTGAAAGAAGGTCGGATAGGCGCCAGACCAGATCAGGGCATGCTTCTGAGAATTGATCAAACTCTCACTCCAATCGTAAAAGGTCATATCCTTGACGATGAAAATGAAAAATCGCTTCGAGAAAGCAACCAAAGAGACCAAACCAAAGAACAATGGTAGGCTGTTGCTTTTTTTCTTTTGACAGGCTTAGGACTAGGTGATTCCTGCTTTTTCCTTCATAAGAATGCGTCATCTTCTCTGTCCTTCTCCTTCCTTTTGCCCTCTATCCTCAAACAGATCCGGATCTTTGAGAGCTTCTTCCTCAGCTTCTTTGAACTGGAGGCTAGACCACCGACCAATCCCATAAATGATGACAAAAAAATATTGGGGACAAAGAGGGCCAGGGTCAAACCGTAGGGCAAAGATCTTCATGGTAAAGGCAATGATCTCCCAAAACACTAAATTGGATGAAATGGATCCTTTTATGTGCATAGATCGACTGACTAATAACCAAAATAGATGTAAAAGGCCAATAGAATCAGTGCATTGGTCACAAAAATTGATCTGCAACAGACCGGCTGTGAAATGGGTTTCCAATTCCTTATCCTTTTTCTTATACCAGGAAACGAGTTTTTTTCATAAGATCTCCTCAATCAATTTTTACCATTCTATCAATCGGATCTCCATTTCAGCAAGGCAAAACTGTATTTTTCCCATCAAAATCAGTCCCCAGATGGAGATTTTGTTCCCAATTTTCTATTTTTTTAAATATTTGATCTAGCCTACTTCCTATTACCTACCTCAGCCTGCCTTATTCTCTGATACAGTCCTTGAAAGACCACATTTTACGGGAAAAACGCGCTCTTTTATGTTAAAATAAAAGCATGAGAATACAACAATTACAATACATTATCAAAATCGTCGAAACCGGCTCTATGAATGAAGCCGCAAAACAACTCTTCATCACGCAACCTAGCCTTTCCAATGCCGTTAAGGACTTGGAAAATGAGATGGGGATTGAAATCTTTATCCGGAATCCTAAAGGGATCACTTTGACCCGCGATGGGATGGAGTTCCTCTCTTATGCCCGCCAGGTGGTGGAGCAGATTGACCTCTTGTCCGAGCGCTATAAAAATCCTGTGGGCTCTCGTGAGCTTTTCAGTGTCTCTTCACAGCACTACGCCTTCGTGGTTGAGGCCTTCGTTTCTCTATTGAAGAAAAGCGACATGGAAAAATACGAGCTCTTCCTACGGGAGACGCGGACTTGGGAGATCATCGATGACGTCAAGAATTTCCGAAGCGAGGTTGGCGTACTCTTTTTGAATAGCTACAACCGAGATGTCCTCTCTAAGATGCTGGATGATAATCACCTGATTGCCACCCACCTCTTTACAGCGCAACCTCATATCTTTGTCAGCAAGACCAATCCTCTTGCCAAGAAGGAGATCGTTCACTTGTCTGATCTGGAAGATTTCCCATACCTTAGCTATGACCAAGGAACCCACAACTCCTTCTACTTCTCAGAAGAGATCCTCTCTCAAAGAGCATCATAAGAAATCCATCGTCGTCAGTGACCGGGCGACCCTCTTTAATCTCTTGATTGGTCTGGATGGCTACACCATTGCGACCGGGATCCTCAACAGCAATCTCAACGGGAAATAACATCGTCTCCATTCCCCTTGATATCGAAGACCCAATCGAGCTGGTCTACATCAAACATGAAAAAACAGCCCTCTCAAAAATGGGAGAAAAATTCATCGAGTACTTGCTTGAGGAAGTGAAGTTTGATAAAAAAAAAATATCTGAGTGTTCATGTTCACTCAGATATTTTTTTATAGTCATCTCTATATTTCGAAAATCAAAATGGGTCAACAACTTTGTATCCACGAAAATCATTTCAGCATCCATATTATTTGAAATCAGTTAACATTTTTACTAAGTATTTCAGTTGTGTATTCATTTTTATCTGTGTATGTTTTCGATTGTGATAAAACTCTAAAACCTTTAATGTTCTTGCTTCGGTCTTTCATGATATATGTATCTGTTATAGTAGTTTTAAATGAATTTCCTGTCATACGAATTCCAACCGGTTGATTAGTAAATCGATCAGAATAAAATAAATAAACAGAAAATTTTTCTTGACCAATATTTAAACTATTTCCACCATGATCAAACCGTGTATCCCAATAATTGTGTGATTTTGACTGATCATAAGCATCAAAAAAACCTTTGATTCCTTTCTGCTGTATTCATAACAGATTGCTGAAAGAATACTGGGCGGAAAAAAGTAAATTCTGGTTCCGTACCATATTGGTAGTAAGTTTGTAGTTTTCCACTCTTTGGATTTCTAACTTGAAATCTAATCTCATATGGATATTCTGGTATTTGAACCAAAAGTATCCCTTGGTAGAAACATTAAAAACTAAATCAGTTCTATAAATATACCTGTGTTCTACCTTTTTTAGATTTGGAAAACGGTTAGATAGTTTCGTAAGAAGTTCATTATCTAAAATTCTCTCGCTAAATGCAGGACCAATTGATCCTACATCAAAAGAATGTCCGCTTTACTTTTATCAGTAAAGGTCACATGTAATATTCTGTGACTACCATATTCATCTATGTCTGTTCGGATAGATTCTTTCCATTGTCCATCAGATGGTTTCATTTTTCTATGTCATCATGAATAAATTCGAAATTGATGTCTTTGATAATCTTTTTCTGTGGCTTTAATTTTACTGGTTTTGTAATTGTACACATCATAATAAATCGCTCCTGGCTCAAATAACTCAGGTTTTTAAATAATAACGTAGGGCAATATAACCGATGAATACACCAAATAAAAGCCAGGTAGATATGTTTCTTCTTAATTTCCAACTTCTTCACCTCCCTAAAGATGGACTCTAGTAACAAGATTGAAACCTCTTGTTTCTTACTTACGAAATATTTTTTTCTTGCTCTTTCACTATCATCATAATAATTTCTCAGTTCGTTGAGGACTTCTTTTTCGTACTCCTCTTTATTGTTTTCTCTGTATAGATCTTTTTTGTAGCGTCCGTACTTTCATCCGATCATTTTGATCAGGCTTTTATCAGTTGTGTACGGGTAACTGTTAATTTAAATTTCGATCCTGTAGGATTTATATTAATGGGAAGGTTAGATAAAGAATCTGAATAATACCAAGTATCGTAATAAAATTTATATTGATAGGTATTTAGACAATTCTTTAGAAATGGGTATCGACTCCCTGTCCCAGTAACCCTTCCAACTGTTTATAGTAATCATCATAAAAAGATTGCATGTCTGCTTGGTCACATCTTTTTAGTTTTTAAAAACACAGGTGTATTTGGTTTTCTCCGGCAAATTTCCATATTCATAATAAGTTTGTAACTTTCCTGATTTTGGATTCTTTCAGGGTCAAAAACGCGTAACAGCTTCTATTTTCTGGAACTTGATAGGAGTATCCCTACATACATCATTCCAGCTAAAAAGGCAATTTTATAACCACTATTTTTCTCTGTGATCACATTTGGAAATCTTTCGGAGCATTTCTTGTTCTAATTTTTATCATATAGTAAATTTACGACTGAAGGTTGGACCCATTCGAATCGTCTTTTTGTCTAGGGAATTCTAATTTTTGATCCATCTTCTAACGTGGCATGTAAAATGACATCCCCACCATTAAAAATGGCCAAGATCAGACCGAGTTTCTTCCGTCCAAGTTAACCCTTGAGGAACCTCTGATTTTTCATAATAAATAAATTCAAGATTGATCTCTTTTTACTTTTTGCTTTTTTTGGGCTCGATCTTCTCTGCTTTGTAGTTATAAACTCTGGTATATTGATAGTCCTTATCAAATAAACCAGGATCAACATAATTTTTCAAATATTGATAAAGTCCAAAGAAGAATAATCCTAAAGCTACTAAAAACAAGTGGCAATTTCTTTTTTTAACTTCTTCATGCACGCCTCCTAGGGAAAATTTAATACATTATAATATAGGAAGAAACCCGAACAATCTAACCTATTGTCCTAATATAAATATAATCCATAAAAATGTTGGAAGTGTTTCACTCTAGAAATTGAAATAAACTAAACTCCAGCTTGTATTATTCTACTATGATTTTTGGTTTTTCTGTCAAGAATTTCATACGTGTATTCAGTTTTGATCAGTGTAAGTTTTCGATTTTTGAAGTAACTTTTTCACCCTCGCTATCCTGATCTATTTGGTAAAATATAGGTATCTGTAATCGTTGTTTTTAAATGTATGTCCCGTAGATCAAATTCCAACCGGCTGATTGCTTAATCGATCGGAATAAAATAAACGATAGTAACGATACTTGCGAAATTGATAGAATTAGCATGTCTAAATTCGAAATCTCTATCCCAATAATACTAGATTGATTATAAGCATTAAAAATTCTGGTTTTTCATTATATAAAGTGTGCTTTGTTTTGTAAAAAGAATACTGATCGAAAATAATTAAATTTAGGGTTCTGAACCATATTGATAGTAAGTTTGGAGCTTACCATTATTTGGATTTTCACCTGGAATTGAATCACTGTTTGTTTCTCTGGAATTTTGAAATAGGGTATCTCCCTGATAGAGCATTAGAACAGATTCTAAAGAATGATATTGAACAACATCAATGGGTTCTACTATACGGGAAACGAGGACGATAATTTTTATATAATTCATCATCCAAATTTTTCCAACTAAATGACGGACCAATTGAATCTGTTTTTAAGGGAATATCCGCCTTACTGTTATCAGTAAAGTCACATGTAATATTGGGTCATTACGATATCTATCAATATCTGTTCGTATGGTCTCTTTCATTTTCCATCTGTAGGCCTTTGCTCATTTTATCATGGATAATTTCGATGTTAATATCTTTGATAATCTTTTTCTGTGGTTTTATTTTACACTTGTGTGATAGACCTTATGATAGTATACTCTGAGATCAAAGCCAATCTGACAATAATATAATACCGAAGACCGATGTAGCCAATAAACAGACTCACTAAGCAAAGAAATACAAATTTTTCTCTTCATCCTCAACTTCTTCATGCACGCCTCCTTGACAAAAATCTATTTCATTATATCATAATCAGACACATTCTTATAGCGCTAGTCAAAGGTAGACATAAAAACACCTGAAACAAGTGGATTTCCACTTCTCTCAGGTGTTCTTTTATCGTCTTAATTGAGAAAAATACTTTCAATCTTTTCCTTCGATAACTAGGTCAGCTGCTTGTCTTGTGGGATACTGGTCTTTATTGATGACAACCAGCTTCTTCCCTTGGAAATACTGGATCAAGCTAGCTGCTGGGTAGACCACAAGGGAAGTTCCACCGATAATAAGGAGATCAGCCTCTTGGATGGCTTGGGCCGCTTGACTAAAGACGTCCATATCGAGAGGCTCCTCATAGAGGGTCACATCCGGCTTGACCACCTTGCCACAGTCCAGACAGTGTGGAACCGGGCCTTCCAAAGCTAGAAAGGCCTCCAAATCATAAAATCGCTGGCAACCCGTACAGTAATTGCGGTCGGCACTGCCATGGAGCTTCAAAACTTTTTTAGAACCAGCCATCTCATGGAGACTATCGATATTTTGTGTCACCACCGCCTTGAGCTTACCAGTCTCTTCAAGCCGAGCCAGATAGCGATGGGCAGCATTGGGCTTGGCATCTGGGTAGAGCAAGTACTTCTTGTAAAAGTCGAAAAAGTCCTCTGGATAGCGCTCAAACATGGTATGGGAGACCAATTGCTCAGCTGTCAAATGCCGCCCTACCTGAACACTATAGACACCGTCTGAACTTCGAAAATCCGGAATATTTGACTCCGTGGAAACTCCTGCCCCACCGAAAAACACGATCCGTTGACTCTGATCAATCATCTCCTGTAGTTGAGCAATCTTATCCATCTACTTCTCCTTTAGTAGCTCTTCCATGACAGCATTGGCCTGATCAAAATAAAAGTTAACTTGATCATAATGAATGCCAGTGTAGCTTGCAAGGTCAATCAAATTCTTCATAAAATCCTGAGAAGAGAAACCCGTCGTCCGATGGAGCTCTTCCTCATCAAAGGGCTTGATCAAGTGGGCCAGGGGTTGCGAACTGATTTTTTTCTAACTCCCGCAATTGTTGAGCCCGCAACTTTGACGCTATCTGGCAAATCCAACTGCACAATCAACTCTGTCAAACTGGATGAATTGACCACACTTTCGCTGTGGAATTGCTGCAGGATAGGGTTGTCGGACGCATGCAGGCTCTCAAACTTCCAACGGTCATAACTGGACTCTTTGGAGTTATGAATATAGTTTGGTAATATCAGGAATTTTCAACTGAATCAATCGCATAAAGATCCGATAGATGGCTGGGCTAACGGCACGAACAAAGTCAATAATCTGCTCATTTCGCAACTTCGCTTCGAGATCATAGAGGTAGTTGGCCAACTGCTCGTCTTCTGGATCCTCATGCCAAAAAAGCTGAAAACCAGTCGCCTCTAGCAACTCGGTTCTCAACTTTTGATTCATGACAGGTTGGATATTAAGCTCTCGACGCTCCGCCATTAACTGCAGTAAAGCTCAGCAACAAATCCGGTACTTCTTCCTGCTGCTTGATAGAGCGCAGAGCCCGGCTGTAGTGATAATTTTGGAGATCGTAGAGCCATTCATCATGAAAGAATTTTGCCATTAGTCTGCAATCAAGGTCTCAAGACCAACTTTCATCATGTCTGTGAAAGTAGTTTGACGTTCTTCAGCAGTTGTATCCTCATCTGGATTGACCAAACTGTCTGAAATAGTCATGATAGCAAGCGCATCAACATGGTGTTGAGCAGCAAGATAATAGAAAGCCGCTGCTTCCATTTCTACAGCTTTCACACCCCATTTACCAAGCTCGATGTTCTTTTCACCATAGTTTGAATAGAAGACATCAGAAGACAAGACATTGCCGACGTGAGTCGTCATGCCAAGGTCTTTGGCAATGTGGTAAGCCTTGTCTAAAAGATCAAAGCTAGCGATTTGAGGAAAATCGTATTGAGGCCAGTCGTTGCGGATGATGTTTGAGTTGGTTGCAGCGACTTGTGCCAAGACCAATTCACGAACATACACATCCTCGTTCAAAAGAACCAGCCGTTCCCACGGATCAATTTCTTCACGCCGTAGTCGACAATCAACTCACGCGCATAGATAGAGATGGATGGCATTCCCATTCCAGTCCCATGACAGAAACACGGTGACCTTTATAAGTACCGGTGTAACCAAACATGTTACGGACTTCGTTGAAGCAGACAGCGTCTTCAAGGAAATTCTCAGCAATAAATTTCGCACGAAGAGGATCCCCAGGAAGAAGAATTTTATCAGCAATTTCACCTTGCTTAGCAGCAATATGGATAGACATAGTTTATAGATACAAGAGCGACCAGAGACAGAAAATAGGAAACTGACGAAATGCAGCAGATGCTGACGAGTTATCTCTAGATTCTCCGCGTTTCAATCTAGATACAGTCCCATTTTCTATTGAGTAATTAGGAGCTTTCCGCTCGTGTTCAAATCAGAACACATGCTCTACCTTTCTTTTTATTTATTTTGTTAATGAGATCCAAAAACGCAAAGGTTTGGCATTCATTTCTCGATAATCATAATCACGAATGGCTTCGGGTTTTTGAACAAAGGTCAGTTTTTGACTTTGTTCTTCCAGCTATCTTCACCGTCAGCGCAATCAAAGAGATCGACTGCTTCTGGATCAAATTCAAGTGGGCTTGGAAGGCATAGTGTTTAGGACTGAAAGCGAATAATCTGACGTGGACACCCTTGACTGGTTGCAAGAACGACAGCATCTTCTGTCAATCCTGGCATATCGCCATGCCAGTGGCCAGTTTCAAGAGTTTGCTCCAAACTCACCGACATGTGGATCTGTGAGTCCTTCAGGCGTCAAGGTCACAGGATAAACCCCAATCTCACGTTCCGGACTATGCTCATACTTCGCTCCATAGGCAACAGACAGGAGCTGGGCACCCAGACAGACTCCAACAATATAACGATCTGCCTTGATGGCTTTTTGAATCAGCTCGATCTCTGCCTGAGGATCGTAGTATGGAAAAGCTTCTCGATCTTCATCTGGCGATTGAGGACCTCCCATCACAATTAAGAAGTCAATCTCATCCACTGACTCTGGTAAGGTTTCATTCTCATAGACTTTGGTCGTGGTCACCTGATGGCCACGCTCCTGCGCCCATTTTAGATAAGCGCCCGGCACTTCAAAAGTTTCATGCAGTACAAAATGTACCTTCATCATTTCTTCTCCCATTTCTTTCGAATCATGTATGACAGACCAGCCGCAAGTACAAGCGGTATTGTCAAACTCAAAGGCTGCCCTGTAAATCCAAGGCTCAGGGCAATAGCTGTCAAAGGAGCTTGTAAGGTCGTTCCTAAAAAGACTGTCGCTCCTAGTAACATCCCTAGAGCAGGATCCAGATGAATCCCAAGGACTGTCAAAAGCAAGGTCACTAGGTAGCCAGAACCAATCCCAAGGGCAAATGATGGGTGTCAAAGTGCCCCCATAAGCACCATTGCGCAGAGGAGGTAAACCATAAGCCCCTTCACTGCAGAGTCAGTGGAAGATAAGGAATCGGCTGACTAGACAGAGGGCTGCGCTGAGTACCTGGCCATTTCCCATAAAGATAGGGAAAAAAAGGCTGCTAGGCTCCCCAGCACTAGAAAGGCTGAGAGGAGGCCCAAAAGATCGTCCCATCCTTCAGCCTTTTGTGACTAGCCCGCTTGGCGAGGAAAGCAAAGACCAGAGCCAAGGGGTGACCAAGAAAGCAATCACAATAGCCTGTAAGAGCTGCTAGCCGACCATGAGACTGCGGACGGGTGATAAACAGCCTCCTGACCAACGATGGACTGAGCAACCCAGGTTGCCAGATAAGTACTGGTCAAAACCAGTAGAAAATTCTGCCAACTGTAGGCGAGTCCTAAGGTCTCAAAGACGAACAAGCTACTGGCAAAGGGGACCTGATAGACCGCAGCCAAACCAGCTCCAGCACCACAGGCAATCAAGACTTTTCGCTCTTTGAGACTAGTGAAATCCCTTCGCCAAGCGACCAGCTAGAAGAGCCCCGACCTCCCGTGGGGCTCCTTCTTTTTCCGACCGATACGCCTGCTCCAACAATTGCCACCTGCATCCCTGAATGAAGGAGGTGGGCTAAGGACGCTGGTTCCCTGTCTCCAGCTAAGTCAATTTTGCTGACGAATAGACAGGATCTGATAACGCTTTTGCAGGACATACCAGAAGCCAGCTGCCAAGCACAGTCACACACAAGACCAGAAATCTACGGAGACCTCCAGCTTCTTGAAATTGCTGGAGCAAATCCGAACTAGCTTGGCCAAAGGCCAGCTCTTGCACCCTTCTAGTAGATAATGACAGGCTATTCCGACCAGACCCTGTCCCTATCCCTAATGATAAGGTGGCTAGAAGCAACCTCAGTCCATAGAGCAGACTTTGGAGTCGTACTTTCATTGGATTAGAGTTCAGCAAGAGATCGCTTTTTAGCAATCCTTTGAAGTCACCTTTGACACGCTCTGTCACTTCTACTACTTCTTCGTGGTTGAGCTCTTCTTGGAAACCAGCCATAAAGTTGGTAATACATGAAATACCAAGAACCTTCAAAGCCAGAATGCGCTGCAATGATGACTTCAGGAACAGTTGACATTCCGACAGCATCTGCTCAAAGAGTCTTAAACGCACAGTTTCAGCTGGAGTTTCGTAGAGTAGGACCAGTCACACCGATATAAACCCCATCATCAATTTGATACCCAATTTGTCAGCTACTTTGTGGGCGATTTCACGGTATTCAGGTGTATAAGCTTTCGACATATCAGGGAAACGTGGACCAAAATCATCCAAGTTTTCACCGATCAATGGGTTTTGACCAGTCATGTTGATGTGGTCTGTGATAGCCATCAAAGTACCAGGTCCAAAGCCGATACCACCGGCGAGCATTTGGTAACAAGAACCCTTCACATCCCAAAACTTTCATAACACGAACTGGGAAAGTCACCACTTCTAGTGGGTTTCCTTCGTAGAAATGGAAACGTCCTTGAAGGGCCAAAACCTTACGTCCAGCCAGATCACCATAGACCAATTTACCAGCATGGCCGACAACCGTTGAACGACTCAGTTTGGAATTTCAGAGTAGTCTACTACGACTGGATTTTCGATTTCTTCAGCCAGTTCTCCAAGACCTGATCCAAGGATCAAGCCAAACTCAGGTGCTTCCATTCCTTTGCCTTTCAAAAAAGCAGCTGTTTCATTGATTTTTGCTAATAATGTCATTGCATATTTCCTTTATGATTTCCTTAAAAATTGGCCAATTTTGTCAAATGTATTGGCATTGCGAATGGTCAACAGACGGTAATCCGGCATCTTGAGGACTTGTCTGTGGTAAGCTGTCTTTGTATAGGTCTCTTCTGAGTATTTGCCCCAGTAGATCCCTAGATTCCCACGATGGATGATTTCATCACCGAGTGGAAAAAAGGAGACCACCTCCCAGACAGCATCCTGATCAAGGCCTTCTGTGTAAAAAGAGAACATCCTTGCGGGCCCGAGATCCTCCTGCCACCAGGCTGGTAGAGCGACGGATCTTGCGCATAGTCCTCAGCTGAAAAGAAAAAAAGACTGGATAAAGGGATAGTGATCACGAAAGAAATGTCCCAGCAAATCTACCAATTCTGCTGCTAAGCTGAGATCCAAAGAAGATATTGCCACTATTGATAGTGGGTCTCTACCTCATCCAGCCCGATCGTTTGGAGCTCCTCTCGAAAGCTCTGCCATCACGACCTTGTTTCTTTCCCGCCAACATTGATCCCTCTTACGAGGAGAGCGAAGCGTGTCATCTTAGTTCAGTTGTCTAAGAAGCTTTCACCGATCATAGCTTTTCAACACCAAAGTTCTCTGCAATTGTCGCGAGATATCAGAAAATGTCCGACTGGAATCACACCATTGCCCTTGAAGGATGGGCTATAAGCCAAGAATGGGATGTATTCACGTGTATGGTCTGAGTACCGGCATGGAGTTTAGGTCATTCCGTGGTCTGCAGTGATCATCAGAGGTCATCTTCACGCATCGGCGCAATGATTTCTGGCAAGCGTTCGTCAAATTCATGCAAGCAATCGCGGTAGCGTGAGACATTGCGACGGTGACCGTAAAAGAGCATCAAAGTCTACCAAGTTGGTGAAATGAGAACCCTTCTTGGAAACTCAGGAAGCCCTATGGTCTTAATCAAAATTATCCATACCGTGACTATTTGATTTGTTGTGTTATGTCGTGGTTGATACCAGCTCGTTAAGATATCGTTGATCTTACCAACTGCATAGGTATCGATACCCGCTTCGTTCAACTTGTCCAAAAACAGTATGGCGCAAATGGCGAAAACAGCCAAGTCACGACGGTTGGCTGTCCGTTAGAGTTTCCAGGTTCCTAACATAAGGACGAAACAATGAGTTCGACTCAAGAAGAGCTGGACGTTCCAAAGTGATGGAACGAGGCGTATTCACAGATACAGTACAACTCATCCAAAGGAATGATGTCTTCAATGACTGACGATTTGAAGCTCAGAGGTCTGCTGATGTATAAATGATCAACTCACCAGTTTCCATTTGACGTGGTCCAAAGTCATCGATCACCGCTGTACCAGAATAAGGCTTGTTAGCTTCACGAATGACCTTACGTCCTGAGAATTCTTCAATCTTTGTAATAATTTCTTCAGGAAAACCATTCAGAAAGGTATCAAGGTTCTGTACGTTGAGCCATGATTTCCCAGTGACCAGTCATGGTGTCTTTCCCAAAGAGGACTTCTTGCAATTTTGTCCATACCCAGTTGGGTTGCTTTTCAGCTACACAGTCTTCAATGGTACTTCACGAGGAATATTCTCAAGACCGATTTTATGTTTGGTACATTCAAACCGACTGTTTTAGAGATATTGCAAAGTATCAGATGCTCCATCTGGAACTCCTGCATTGACAAAGTTATTGGCATCTGGTGCAGCACCGATCCCAACTGAATCCAGCACAACTAAGTGCATGCGTTTAAATTTTGACATATACTGCCTCTTTCCTTTATTAAACTGTATATTATACCATGTCCCTATAAGAAGACCGTTGATTGATCGAGGTCGGGACAAAGTCCTACTCTCAGTATTTTGGATTGTCGATAGACGCAGGCTGAGAGCTCTACTGCGCTGATTTCATCGCTTTGCAACCCTACCAATCGCGAGAGAGGACAACGAAATCAATTCTAACGAATTACCGATTTCGTCCCCTCTATTTTTCAATGACGTCATCAGTCCCTAATCTTTTGAAACATGTTCGAAATAAACCATCTACGACGCCACGGTGTGGTCAATTCATTAGCTGAAACTGCATCCTCGATCACCTTGAGTCCAGTCAATGATAAGTTACCTTGGTCGGTGACAACGTTGATCATCCGCAGACGGAAAGCAGGATGGTAACGTATGCTCAAAAGTGACGAAGAGATTTTCAGCCATGGTACTACTTCCACTGAGGTTTGAATAGCTAGAGTTGCGACTTTTGGATTCATCCACGATCCAAATGCAATCTTTTGAATTGATTTGACGATTTTTCATGAGAGAGCCCCACCGCACCTTTGATCCCGTTTCAGTGAGGATTCACTGCATCTGTCGCACATCCACTGTTACATCGACCACTTCGACATCGTCGATAGCCTTGAGCTGGGATGCCTAAACTTTCAGCCTGGATCATGGGTCACACTCGACGCAGTGACAGCGTGATCTGCATAGCCTTCTTCTTTGGATGCGACGACAATTCAGCCACAAAACAACAAGCAGTCGACTGCACCGAGCACTGACAATCATGCCGCCCTGGACAAAGCTCAGCCGCTTTTAATTCCTACCTGTTCCTTTTGGGTTTTACGTCGCAGACCTCCTTTTATATTCTACACAGTACAGCAGGCCCTGCAAGAGACTCTCACCACGCTGAAAACCTTTCCAGCTTTTAGTTCTAAAAGCAAAACGGCCCGTCCGCCGACTTTACGATAGAATAGAGATGAATCTACGGGAAAAGAAGAAACATAAGGATTACTAAGAGAATTTGATTACCATTGCTCGCCATCGACTCGCTCTCGGTGAGGGGCGATCGATCTCGTCCGATTGAGCGACAGGCAGCTTTGCCCAATGCAGAGATCTTCAAAGGAAAAGATTGAAACAGGTAGCCCAGACTCACACGCTCAGCTACGGTCATATCGTGGATCCAGATAAGGACGAGAGATTCTCGACTGAAGTCGTAATGGTGCCATGCACGCTCGCCGATGAAACGCTGCACCCGTGAGGACATCATCGAGATCAATACCCAGCAGGATTGCTTGTAACCAATGAAATACTTACAGTGGTCATCCGCGAAGGAGCTCGATTAAGCTGAGCTGGTGAGATTTACCACAACGGCCTTTCTGAACGGTCGGGTCGTTAACCGGGCCAAACCGTCATGGACATTATCCGTGCCAAGACCAGAAGGCTATGAACATCGCCGTGAAGCAACTAGATGGTTCCTGTCTGATCTGATTAACAACACGCGCCAAAGATTCTCAATACACTCGTCAAGTCAGTCAATATCGACTATCCTGAGTATGATGATGTC